>Ga0233362_1000079_pt1 | contig 21975 bp, 22 predicted proteins | sample ElkDunMinimDraft_22_FD_180674 | JGI IMG/M metagenome (GOLD analysis project Ga0233362, IMG submission 180674) | Fecal eukaryotic communites from dung pellets of Tule Elk in California, USA - Elk Dung C1 | ecosystem: Host-associated > Mammals > Digestive system > Large intestine > Fecal | place... | reverse complement strand
TCCAGTTCGATGGACCCCTCCAACTCCCCTTCAAGGGGAGAGTTTTGTATAGTGTAGTTGATTTCTTTGATTTGGTCAATGGATAGTTCGCGGGCGAGGACTACGCGGCGGAAGCCCAATTGCTGCAAATGAAGTACTTGCTCAGGGGTACGATTGTCGCATTGTGTAGAGGCATGCAGGCGAATGGGAGGAAGGTCGTAGTTGAGGAGATTGAGGTCTTGGATGATGAGTGCATCCACTCCCACCTTGTATAAATCGTGCGCGAGCGCGCACGCGCGAGGATACTCGTCGTCGTGGAGTAGGGTGTTGAGCGTTACAAGTACCTGAGCACCAAAGCGATGGGCGTATAGGACCAATTCGGCGATGTCTTCTAAGGAGTTGCCTGCTGCTTGGCGCGCACCGAACTCGGGCGCACCGATATACACCGCATCAGCACCCGCTTGGATGGCTGCTATACCTACCTCTAAGTCGCGGGCAGGAGCAAGGAGGGATATTTTATAGTTGATAGTTGACAATTGACAGTTTACAGTTTACAGTTTACAGTTTACAGTTGACAATTTATTGTTAGCGGAGCATGTTGCTGAGTTGGTACATTACTATGCCAGCGGTGACGCTGACGTTGAGTGAGTGCTTGGTGCCATACTGCGGAATTTCGATACAGCCATTAGCAGCATCAACCACCTCTTGTTGTACGCCGAATACTTCGTGCCCCATGATGATGGCAGTCTTTTGATTTTGAGGGAGTTGCAGGTCGCTAAGCATGGTCGAACCATGTGCCTGCTCGATGGCATAGACGGTGTAACCATCGGCTTGTAGCGCTTTGACTGCATCTAAAGTATGCTCGAAATAACGCCAGTCCACAGTGAGCTCTGCACCGAGGGCCGTCTTGTGGATCTCGTTGTTGGGCGGGCAGCAGCATATACCGCATAGCCATACGCCTTGCAGACAAAATGCATCTGCTGTGCGGAAAACAGCTCCGATATTGTGCTGGCTGCGGACATTATCGAGTACCACGATGAGTGGCACTTTCTTGGCTTCGTGGAATGCCTCTGGGGTGAGGCGGTTCATCTCTTGTATAGTAGTCTTTTGCATTGCTAACAGATGGGTAACGAATAGTGCGGTTATAGTGCGGTTATTGTGCGGTTATTGTGCGGTGCATATAAAGGGCAAACAGATGGTTAGTAGCTTGTTTTCTTGATCGATGTTGATGATAAAATCTTCGTGTAGTGGAAGGAGTTGGTCGTTGTCGAGTGTGATGAGTGTGTTGATGGTGGTCTCATCTACGTGTATGATCGTACCGAGTTCGCCTTGGTCGGTATCGAGTACGCGGTAGCCCGTGAGACTCTGCCAAGTAGGTAACAGTTCGTCGTCTTCGCTGAGGTTGGACGCGAGCATATAAGCTTGACAACCAATGAGTTGCTGCGCCGATTGCTCGTCGTTGATACGATCGAGTTGGAAGATAAGCGAATCGCTACCTTTGCCGCGCCAATCGAGTACGCGGAAAGGAACGAAGATATTGTCGATGTTGAGGATCAGGAAGGTAGCCTCTGCATTGTCCCAATATTCGTTGGTGGTAAGGCATTGAATTTCACCGCGTTTTCCGTGCGTGCGGGTGATGTGACCAATGGATATTACTTGTTCGGTTGTTATCATTGTATGGAGTGAATAGTTTGTAATGCGTTGTAGATGATGTAGCCCTCGGTGGTGTAGCCCATTTGGCGGAGTAATGACATGTAGTCACGCACCTGCTCGAGGTGGGATGTGGGTTGTTCGTGTCCGAACTTATAGTCGATGACGATAGCATGTTTACCGCTAATCATCACACGATCAGGGCGTTGCATATTGCCCGAAGGGGTGATGATGTCTTGTTCGGATAGAATGGTATATTGGTTGGAGAACCAATCGTGGTGGTTCTCACGCGCGATAAGTGCTTGTAGCTTTTGTAACTGTTGGCGCATCTCTTGTGCTTGATTATCAGTGACTTGACCTTGTCTGATAAGTTTAGCAAGTGTAGGTTCGGCATCGTTCCATGTGCGGATATATGATAGCCATAGGTGCATGAGAATACCCAAATCAACGGTTGCAAGCGGTGTGTCAGGAGCAAAATCATCTTCTGCTCGGCTTCGTAGTGTGAGGCGCGAGCGGATAGGTTCGGCGATATATGTAGCAGGATAGGTAGTCGTAGTTTCTGATTTGAGTGGAGGAAGCGGGGCTGGTGTGCCTTCCGCTGGTTTGCAGTAGGTGAGTTGGTCGTTGAGTAGGTCTTTGTAGAGCGCAAATACCTCTGCTCCTACACTATGGGCGGAGCGGCTATTGAGTTGTCCGTAGATGTATAGACGGTACTTAGGACGTGTGATGGCTACGTAGGTAATGTTTAGATTATCAATGGTTTGTGCTAACTTGTCTTGAATATACTCGTTCGTAAAATGTGATTGTAGCAGTTTCTTAGATGGATGTACAGCCACCAGAGGCAACTGATTGAATGGCGGTGTTTGAGGAACGCACCAGATGATATCGCTTGCTCGTTCTTTGGTGAGTTCCCACGTAAAGAATGGGATGAATACGATGTCAAACTCCAAGCCTTTGCTGCTATGAATGGTCATGATACGTATAGTATCAGCTGTTTGGGACGCCGCAATGGTTTTGTTTTTACCTTTTCGTTCCCAATATTCAAGAAACGCTTTTCGGTCCGCTACACGACTTTTGGTGAATTGATAGATGAGGTCTTGGAAAGCGGTTAAGTATGGTGCAACTCCTTCTTGCTGAGTGAGTTGTAGTATGTTGATAAGCGTTTGAACTTGCTCGTAAAGAGGTAATTGTTGGGCTTGAAGTATGCTGTTGGTTTGCTCGGGGGTGAGTTGTCCGTAGGTTTGATGGATGTATGCTTGGTCGATGGTGTTGAGTTGAGTGTTGTCCTGTTTGAGCAAGTTGATGAGGAGTTGTATGGCTGGATGCGAACCAATTTGTAGGCCTTCGGATGATTGCACATTATAGCCCTTGCTGATGAGGAAATGGGCAAGATTGATAGCCTCGTGGGTGTAGCGAACTAACAACGTAACTCGCTTTAGTTCAATGCCTTCTTGAAGGAAAGATTGTAGTTGGAGGTGCAAGTTTTCGAGGGTTTGCTCTTCTGCATCATTGCCATCGAAGAACTGCATATGGAAATAGCCAGCATAGTTTTTGGCTGGCTCTTGGTGCATGTATGCGGGATCAAATATGTAGTAAATGTCTGTTCCTAAATCAGGTTGATTGTATTTGTCGCATATGTTCTTCGCAACGTGCGTGGTGAATTGCTGTATGAGTTTTTCGTTTTCCTCGATGATGACCGGTGCTGTGCGCCAGTTGTGAGGCATGTGGTATGCTTTGTGGTTGGGAAACTGCTCGTGGAGATGCTTGAGCAGACTCCAGTCGGAGTTGCGGAAACGATAGATGCTTTGCTTGACATCACCCACGATGAGGTTGTCTGCTTGATAGCTCTCGCTTTCTCGAATGAGCGGCATGAAGTTTTCCCACTGCAATGCGCTGGTATCTTGAAACTCATCAATCATATAGTGACGAAAGTACTGTCCGAAGCGTTCGTAGATGAATGGTGTATCTTGTCCGTCAATGATCTGGTGTACTAATTGGTTGGTTTCGGATATAGGCAAACGCCCCAGATTGCGATTGGTATCCTCGATTTGCTTTGCCACATCTTGCAGGATTCCTAATGTGTAGAGGTGTGGAAGAATCGCTTTGGCAGTCGCGTAATCTTGCGCAGATGTACCTGTGCATAATTCGTTGAGCGATAGGAATATAGGAGCGAGTTGTTGCTCGTAGATGGCGAGCAGGATCTGTTGTTCCTCTTTGGTAGTCTTGCCCTTAACGAAGATGCTGGCTGGATTGTCGAGGATATTGAAGAATGTCTTGCCCATATTACCCATTAGCCATTCTTCTGGTGATTTTTTGAATGCTTTGAGTATGTTGGTTTGCCAGCCTTGTTGGGTGGAAAATATGGCAGTTGCTTGCGTAAGCAGTTGCGCTACGGCTTGCTCTTTATCCTGACATATCTGCAACAGATTGGAGCGATATTGCCGCATGAAAGTCTTGTCGGAGAAGACTTGTTGCAACTCTGGCATACGTAATATGACTTGTTCGCGGAGCAGTTGTTTGGCAAAACTCTTGATTGCATTGTTGGGATTCCACTGGTGGTCATCATCAATGTTCTTCTGAATGAAATCCATCATCCATTCTATGAGGTCCTTGTCATCGCTATGCTCTTGCCGGATGCGTTTGAAGATGTCATCCACGGCCTGCTGAATCATCTCGTCGCCATCCAGCGATAGGTCGTAGGTGGCAGAAAGTCCGAGTTCCCGAGCAAAAGTGCGGATGACTTGTTGGAAGAATCCATCGATGGTGGAGACAGAAAAGCGTGTGTAGTCTTGCAGGATTCCTACCAGCAAGTGCTGCGCACGTTGTTGAATCTGCTCTTGAGTTAAATTCAAGGTGGCATCTTGGCAAAAATCCTTGATATAGTCGGATTGGTTAGGGTCGGTGGATAGGATATATAACTCGCGTAGGATGCGCTCCTTCATCTCGGCAGTGGATTTTTTTGTGAAGGTTACAGCCAAGATTCGACTATGTGGAAGTCGCTTATCATCAACGCCTTGCGTGTCGCGAAGCAACATGCGCAAGTATTCGCGTGTGAGGGCAAAAGTCTTGCCACTTCCAGCAGAGGCGTTGTAGATGGAGAGCATGGATGGTAAAACGTTTAGTTGGTGATACGGAGAGTTAATCCCGTGGCTGTTTGTTGTGTGAGCGCTTGGTATTTGCGGAGCGGTTCGCGAGTGATCCCTTTGGTAGGTACAGCATAGCCGTAGCCCAAATCGAAATGTTCGTCACAAAGCGGACACACGGCATATAGTCCGTCGATTGCTACAGGCTTTTTGGGTTTAAGGCAATGTGGACAGCATAGGTCGGCTGCATGATAGTGTCCATCCATACCTACCCATATTAGTAGGCCTGCATAGCCTATGTATTCGCGCTCGAATTTGTGTTCGGTGATGGTCATGGTTTGGAAACCATTGTCGATGATGAAATGTGGATGCTCACGTGTGATATACAGGTTGTAACTCACAGGTACATTGGGTACGGATGAACGAAAATTGGTATCTTCGCAGCCGATGCTAAGACACGCAATGAGCAATAATATGATGCTATGGCGTTTCATCAATTGACATCATGCAATTCTACTGTGAAAATCAGTGTAGAGTAGGGGGGAATATGGCTGCTTGTGCCTTCAGTACCAGCACCTTTTACACCATATCCTAATGAATATGGGATATATAGTTCGTAGATGCCATATTTCTCCATTTTTTTTAGACCTTCGCTGAAACCAGGTACAAAACTGTTGACATAGCCTGAGTAATTCTCGTTGGCATCAAACTCATAACCATTGATTAGTTCGCCTGCATAACTGATAGTTACCATTTTAGCATCATCTGGACGGGCATAATTAGGCAATCCTGGTTCAATACACTTGTATTGCAATCCAGTAGGGGTGGTGATGACTCCCTCTTGTTGAGCATTTTGAATGAGCCATAGTTCGTTTTGTGCTTTCCAATCAAGCCAATCGTTTTGTTTGCAGCTGCAGAATGCTACTAAGCAGACTAGCAGTAATATTATTTTATTTTTCTTCATATGCTTTGAATTCTAAAGTTATCAATCATCATTGCGCTAACCACAAACTTGGGTTCAAAATAGAGCGGTCCTTGTAGAGTTGGAAATATAGCTCCGTTTTGTTATCTTCGTTGGCATCTGTGTAGATGGTGCCAATAGATTGTTTTGCTGTCACTTTGTCGCCTTGCTTGACGTTGATGGATTTGAGTGGCGAATATACGGTACGGTAGTTACCATGTTGGATAATCACCGCATAATTGCCATTCATTTGTGCGCACCATGTCACCTCTCCCTCGTAGATAGCTCGCGCGGCACCACCTTGAACGGTTTGGAGGTAAATACCCTTGTTGTCTATTGTCACGTGCTCATGCACAGGGTGCTTGTGTTTACCAAAATATCCGCTAATATATCCTTTCTCAACGGGCCATGGCATACGTCCTTGGTTGGCCTCGAACCCACCAGCAATGAGTTGTTGCTCTTTGGTAAGCGTGGTAGTGGTGCGTACTTGCTTGGCAATCATTTCCTCAATTTTCTTGTTGAGTGCATCTGCCTTCTTTTGTTGCTCTTTTTGCTTAGCAAGTAGCTCTTTCTCTTGTTTCTTGAGTGACTGTAGCATGTTCTTCTGCTTACGCTCGTCGCTACTCAATTTCTCTTGTTCGCGTTTTTGCTTTTTGAGTGCACTAGTACGGTCGTCGCGACGTTGGACGAGTAGATTATTTTGTATGTCGATGTCCGTTTGTAAGCTTTCGATTTGTCGTACTTGCTGTTTGCGATAAGCAGCAAACTCTTGCATGTAGCGAATGCGGCGTATCAACTGCTGAAAATTTTCTGCAGAAAGCAGGAAATATAGTGGCGATTGCTGGATATCGGCGTAGTGTGTCTCACGTACTAGTCGTGCATAATCGGCTTTGCACGCCTCTAATTGCTCTTGCAAATCTGCACGCTTGGCACGTAGCTGCCCCATCTCGCCATTCAATCCGCTAATCTCTGACTGGATGGAGTTGATGAGTTTTTTACGGGTTTTGATATCGTTGTTGAGTAGGTTGAGTTTGTTGACAGTAGCGGTTTCGTTTTGCTTGGTTTGCTTGAGCATTTTGCTGGTTTCTTCCAACTGCTGTTGCAGTTCACGCTGCTGCTTTTGCAACTCCTTCACACTCTGGGCAGGTAGCATCAATGCCACCAAGAGCAGTATATGTATGATACCTATTTTTTTCATAAGGGTAATATGTCGCGCAGGGATACTTGTTTGTATTTCTGTAAATCCAATCGTTTGGGTGTATTTAGTGTGTTGTATTCTCGTTGTGAGAACTTGCACATGATCCGAATTGTATGACTTCCGAAGGAGAAGTCTAATTGGTTTTTCTGGTCCTTTTCGGGTTTAATAGGTGCGCTGACGAAATCCTGAATCAGGCGGAATGAAGGCTTCGGACTTACTTGATTAGCAAACATATCATAAGCAATCACTGTATATCGTCGGTTCATCTTATCCACTATGATTACACTATCTTTGGTGGCTTCCATACGTAGCATTTCTATGCCAAGCATAGGTTGCAAAGACAGTATGATCAGTTCGTTGCGCCACATCTGTACAGAACACCCCATAGTGTATTTATGCTGATCTAGCTCCAAGGTTGCGCTTGCTTTTTGGCTCAACGTCTGATAGCGATGAGGCTGAGTTTGTCGCTGTGTGCCACAGGAAGATAAAAGCAGAGCAAGCAGTGCTATTATGGGTATGATGCGTTTCATAATTTCAACTTCTTCAATATTGCTTTGTAGTGCATTGTAATCTCTTCTTTGGCCTCATCTGTGGCGTTCTCCAGTGCGCGCTGAATATAGAAAAATGCCGTCTGATAATCGCCTTTCTTATACATGATCCATGCGTAGGTGTCTAAGTAGGTTGGGTTGCTTGGCTCTTGCATGATGGTGGTGCGCGACAATGATTCCGCCTGATCTAAATCTGTGTTGGATAAGCATAGGTGCCATGCTAAGTTATTCATCAGCATTAAGTTGCGTGGATCAAATCGTAGCAAAACTGTGTATGCCTCAATCATTTTCTCTGAGGACTGATGCGTTTGCTCGTACAACTGTGCGCGAAACACCTGAAACTGCACATCGTTAGGGTCTTCCTCAAGGTAGCGCTCCACTTCGTAGATAGCTTGTTTGCTGTTTTTCATCAGCGCATTGAGCCGATAGCGTTGCATGGCGCTCATGGCGTTGTAACCCACAATAGAGTCTAATCGATCTTGCAGTGTCAATGCCTTTTTGTAGTCACCTATATGTACGTATGCCTTTTGTAGCATGCCTTGTACATTTTCATCTTTTAGTTTGGTTTTTGCGACCATCTCTAGGTTTTGTATTGCATTTTTTTTCTGCTTTTTATCTTCGCTATTCAGCAGGTACAATGTGTATTGGTACCAATATTCGTTGGGATCTAGTTCGAAAGCCCTACGGAAATATCCTATCGCTTCTGCCTTCTGATCGAATGCATCCAAGAATACGCCCATGTAGTTGTTGACTGTTGCATTGTTAGGATTGAGCGCATAGCAAAATTGTGTTAGTTCCCATGCAGGAAGAATTTCCTCTTTTTGTATAAGGCGTTGTGCTTCGTAGAAATAATACAGAAACTGTTGCTCTTCTTCTACACTGAGTGTGTCCTTTGCAGCGAGTTTAGCATGCGCGCTACTCAGTGTTGCTCCCGATAACAACACCCATACAATCAGCCATATGTATCTCGTTTTACTCAAGTGGTAAATGGTCAAAATACATTTTATTTCACACCGCTATGTCCAAATCCGCCAGCACCACGCTGGGTTTCACTTAGGACTTGTACTTGCTCTAATTCGGGTTGCTCATGTTGAGCAATCACCATTTGGCAGATGCGTTCTCCAGGCTCAATGGTCTGTGGCTCGTTGCTTAGGTTGATGAGTATCACGCCAATTTCCCCGCGATAGTCTGCATCAATGGTGCCTGGTGTGTTGAGCACGGTTAGTCCACGCTTGAGCGCTAGTCCGCTACGCGGACGAATTTGCGCCTCATAGCCTATAGGCAGTTCGATGTACAAACCTGTTGGCAATAGTTTACGCTCTAATGGTTGCAAGGTCACTGGCTCTGCCAAGTGGCAACGGATATCCATTCCTGCTGCCTGTGCACTCTCGTAGCGTGGCAATGGGTTATTGCTCTTGTTGATGATTTTTACAGTCATAATGGGTCAAAATCTTTTCTTTACTAATACTTTTAATCCTTCTTCTACGATTTTTACGTGCAATTCTGCAGGCATTGTGATAGGCGTACCATCGATGTGCATTGGACCTTCGCTCTCGCGCTTGAGAGTCAATTCTTTAGCACGAATCGTATTCATGTGCAATTTCTCGTCGATATTCTTAGTAAAGAGGCTTAATGCCAATCCAGCTGCAGCGGTCATTGGGAACTCGCTTACGATTGCCACATCCAACCAACCATCTTGCACACTGGCTTTTGGAGCGATATATGCATCGTAGCCCCATTGCCCTGCGTTGGCAAAGTTGACCAAAAACGCCGTGGTTGTCTGGTCAATCCCATCGCCTGTGAGATGATAAGTCTCAGGCTTGTATTGGAATAGGTCTTTGAATATAGTCTGCACATATCCTTTGAGCCCGCGGTTGGTATCGGAGAATTTCTCTGCCACTACGGCATCAAATCCCACACCGCAAGTGGAGAAGAACGGCTGGTCATTTACCATGCCATAGTCCACGTTGATAATCTCGCTGCTATTCAGCATCTCAATGGCACGGTTCATACGCGTAGAAATGTCTAGATGACGAGCAAATCCATTGCCACTGCCGTTCGGTATGATACCTAATGCAGTATTCGTGCCAATTAATCCGGTAGCCACTTCATTCACTGTGCCGTCACCGCCGACAGCTACTACCGCATAATACCCCTCTAAGGCGAAGTGCTGAGCCAATTGTGTAGCATGTCCAGCATATTCTGTAACTACTACGGTAGGTGAAAACTGTTGTAAATCCAATAGTTCGCGAATCAATTTGCCCACGCGATTTTTCGCTTTTGTTCCCGATATGGGATTGATGATAAATGCTATATTTTTCATATCTTTGTACTTAACGACTACTTCAGTCCAAACTAAGCCGCAAAGGTACAAAAAAAAAAGCACATATACAAGTAAATTTTAGCCTGAAAATAAGATTTCCTCGATTTTTGTTTGTATATATGCTTTTTTTTCTGTACCTTTGCAGCGCAATTGAACTAATTAGAAAGATAAAAGAGATGGAAAATCGTAGATTTGAAGGAAAAACTGAACCAGAAATTGTATATTCTCGTTCGGTGAAGGCGGGTAAGCGTATCTATTATTTAGATGTTAAGAAGGCTCGCAATGAAGATTTGTACCTCTGCATCACAGAGAGCAAGCGCAAACAAACAGGCGAATCTGAGCCTCCACAATTTGAGAAACACAAAGTGTTCCTCTACAAGGAAGATTTCGCTCATTTCACAGAAGGGTTGAATGACGTAATTGCCTTCGTGCAAAGTCAGTTAGGAGCAATAGAGGAGCGTCAAGAGTGGATTCCAGAAACAGAGGAAGCACCTGTTGCTGTAGAAACTATAGAGGAGAAACCTGAAGATAAATCACTATTAGGTAGTCTCCTAAATAAATTGAAGAACTAAGTTTAGATAGAATCAATAATGGTATCTGCGACCTCCTGCTTGAGAAGAAGTGGGAGGTCTTTTTTTGCGCCATTGGCGTAGAGTAGGGTCACTTTGTTGGTATCTACTCCAAATCCAGCCCCCTTGTCTTGCAGCGAGTTAAGCACAATCATATCAAGGTTCTTGGTCTGCAATTTACGCTCAGCATTAGCGTGCTCATCGTGCGTTTCCAATGCGAAACCAATCAGTCGCTGGTGTGCTTGTTTAGAAGCTCCCAATGTAGCTGCAATGTCGGTAGTTGTTTTTAACTCAATTGATAGTTGAGAGTTTCCAATGGATAATTCCTGTTTTTTGATTTTCTTGTCGGCGGTATGGCAGGGCGTGAAATCTGCTACAGCGGCACACAAAATGGCGATGTCGGCTTGTGTGAATGCCTTTGTAGCAGCGTTGCACATGTCGGCACTCGATACTACATCTACTACATTTAATGGGCAAAATGCTTGCCATGCTTTTAGCGATAAATGTGTTGGACCGCTTACCAGAGTGACTTCTGCACCTCTATTTAAGCACGCGCGTACGAGCGCGTAGCCCATCTTTCCAGTAGATGCATTGCTGATATAGCGTACAGGATCGATTGCCTCTTGCGTTGGTCCCGCAGTGATAAGTATGTGTTTGCCTTCCAATGTCTTAGGAGTTAGAGCATATTCTACCGCCGCAGCAAGTACGTCAATCTCTTGCATGCGTCCTTTGCCCGTCGTGCCACATGCCAATGGACCATCTGCACAATCCAGCATGGTGATGTTGTCCCATTCGGATAGGGTGTTTATGGCTTGTTGGGTTGCGGGCGATAGATACATCTTGTCATTCATTGCAGGGGCAATCACCACGGGCTTTCGCATTGCTGCGAAAGTGGTAGTCAAGGCATCATCGGCTATGCCATGTGCCATCTTGCCCAATACATTGGCTGTTGCGGGAGCGATGATCATCAAGTCAGCCCAATCGGGTAGGGAGATATGTTCTGTGCTATGTTCGTTAATGGCGGCAAAGACATCCGAATATACCTTATGACCGCTGACGGTTTGCAGGGTAAGAGAGGTGACAAACTCCAAGGCATTCTTGGTAGTTGTCACCTGCACATCTGCACCTGCTTTCTTGAGTAGGCGGATTAGTTCTGGAATCTTGTAAGCAGCAATACCGCCACTGATTCCTACTAAAATATGTTTACCCGCTAAATTCATTTTAGATCGCTTCGATGAAGGATAGTTGCTGTCTCTCAGCGCCTTCGTGCGGTCTTATTTCAACAAATCATCGCGGTTGCTACCACGATAGATGAGTTGGTCGTCAATAAACTCCTGAGTTGCAATCAATGTAGCTTTTGGTAATTGCTCGTAGTTTTTAGAGATCTCAATTTGCTCTTGATTCTCGAAAGTCTCATCTGCAGAGTCTTGTGGAATAGAGAAGTCTTGCAGTTTAGAGTCGAGCTCTTTCTTCATAGCAATACTGATTTGGTTGCTGCGTTTGCCGAGAATAGCTACGGTCTCATACACATTGCCTACTTTCTCAGTAAGCTCATTCATGTCCCTTGTGATGGTTGTTTTGGGAGCAGTTGTTTTCTTGTAATCAATCATATTATTGTAGTATTTTTTTTATTTCTTTGTTGATTCGTTCCGCTGCTGCGATATGCTTTGAGTTAGGATATTCGGTGGTAAAACTATAGTATTCATCCTCCGCCTCTCGCGCACGATCCTCTTTTTTGCTATCGATGGAGTTTACCATCTGTTGGTATTTAGCTTGAAGAATCAACCAACTGAGTTCCTCTTGATACTTGTTGGTAGGGTAGTTCTTGAGTGTATTTTTAGCTACAATCTCAGCACTTAAGTAGTTGTTACCTAAATAAGTGCCAAGATTGTAATACAACTTTGCGCTCAGATACTCTTTGTATGCCAACTTATCATACAATTCGTTCATCTCTTTGTATGCTTGTTCGGCATACGGACTCTCTGGGTATAATTCTATAAACTGGGTATAAAACTCAATCGCTTTTTTTGTGTCAGCTTGATCCAATCGTGCATCGGGTGCATCCAAATAATAGCAATGGCCTACTTGAAAGCGTGCCTCTATGATATAGCGCCCTTTGGGATAATTGCGGATATATGCCTGATAGTATTCGGCAGCAGAGATATAGTCCTTTTGCCCTATGTAGCAGCGCGATAGGTATGCCAATACATCTTGTGAACGGTCGGTACCTTTGTAGTAAGGAGTGACCTCATCAAGTAGTGTTTGCGCTTTTACATATTGCTTGTCGTTGAAATATGTCAATGCTTTCTGGTATTTCAATTCAGGGTCTTTTGATTTGAGCAAAGCCTGATATTCGCCGCAACCATGTAAGCACAGTGCGCATACCAGCACACATATCCCACGTCCTATTTTACTACATACACTCTGCATTTCTTTGATGGGGAGATTTTAATAACCCACTTTAAGTCAAAAAACTAATCAGCCTGCAAAATTACAACATTTTCATGAAATATGCAAGAAAAAGCTATAAAAAACGATTATTTTTTGTCGTTTGTGATGTTTTGCCCTTGCAACGTGTATGTCTTACCATTGCTAACAATACATATTTGTCCGTCTTGCAAGAATTTGCCATACATGTCAGTTGTAGAGGTATTTTCCACGTCAGTAGTTGTTGCAGAGAATATGACTTCACATTCGGCACTGAAATCACCCAGTTTTGCTGTCACAACGTAAGAGCCTTCTTTGGTTGAAGTCAATGTAGCGGTCAATCCGTTTGCTTTCAACTTGGTGGAACGATTAGTTGGGCTTACACGCCAAGTTACATCTTGATCTTCGGCATTAGCAGGAGTGATGATCGCTTGCAAATATGCGGTATCACCCACAATTAGAGAAAGATTGCTTTCATTCAATGTAAAATCTTGCACGCGAATCTTGTGTGGCTCTGAACTAAGCTCCCAACCTGCAATACCATGTCCAAGGCAGTATTCGTATAGGTTAACAGTCACAGAATCAATACGCTCCCACCAGAAGAATGCGCCTACTGATGCGTTGGCGTTGTAGCCACCATTACCCAATTGCTCTTGGGTATACATTGGAGTTAACTCGGCGGAAGTCATGTCGCGCACTGTCCAGCCACCCTTGTAGTGTGCGCCAGAGGTGTAGACGAACATATCATGACCATTCAATTGGAATAATGCACCACCTACAGTGTTGTTGCGTGAAGGAGCTGTAGTGCCGTTTGGAGAAGTTAAGTATGAACCCTTGTCACCATTCTTGTAGAGATGGTAGCCATTACCACGGATTTGATAGATAAAATGATTTGGATTGTTGTCAATAGGAATCACATAACCAGCGGTAGCACCTGTAAGACTAACTGGACATGATGTGGTAGAAACAAATTGACCATTTGCAATCTTTACCACTTCCACGGTTGTTTTTCCGTTAGGGAAGAAATAGACATATCCACCAGCAGCAGAGAATATGTCACCGCTCGCTGTTGGGAAGTTGGTTTGACCATTGTTGTTGAGTGTGAAGGAGATAACATGCTCTGAATTGTCTTCTGCTTTCAGCACCGTCAGTTGTGTAGGTACCTTTGCATCTGCTGAAGTATGAAGAATCAAGTTGCCGGCATCATCGCGGCAAATACCGTGGCGGAGGTTGGCATATTCAATACCAGGTTCCCATACTTTGCCTGTAGTGTCAATAGCTACTACTTTACGAGCACTGTAGTCAGCTACATAGAATACACCGTCGATGAAGGCTGCTTCTTGTGCATTGACATAGCTACCTGATTTGGTGGTAGGGAAATTAGCTGGCAAGTTTCCTGCTGTTTCGCTATAGTTGAAGAGCGGGGTTACATAGAGGTGATCCAGTGGAGGAGTAGGTGAGAGTGCTTCCCAATCGACATCTTCCAACTCTGGCATATCGGCTGGAACAAGGTAGTCGCAAGTCATGGTGGTACAACCGAGTTCGCCATGTTGTTTGTAGCTAGACTCGCTATTAACGGTCCATGCTGCTACTTCCATGCCTGCTTCGTGGCATTTGCGTGCCATAGCTTTGGTCAAACCGCCAGTTTGTACGCTTGGGTTGATGCCCCATTGCTTGCACCACTCATAACGTGCTTGAGTAACCTCATAACAGAGGTATTGGCATTGTAATTTTGGATAATTGGTACGCACATATTCCAATGATGGTTGCATGGATGTCAAGATACGTGCTTCTTCGATGAGTCCGTGTTTCTCGATGAGTTTGTAGAGACCAGGGAAGCGGCTCATATCGTTGCTATTGATACCCACCGCCCATTTGAGCTCGATGATAGGGAATACATTATTCTCCTTGCAGATCTCTAGGTAGCGATCTACGGTAAGAATCTTGGCGGTATAGGTAACGCCGCCGCGTGTCTGTGTTAGTGTAAGGTCCTTGATATCAGCAAACTTGGTGTAAGGGATGGTGACATTGTGTCCCACGCGAGAGAGATCATCATCGTGCCAGCATACATACTCGCCATCGCTGGTAGTCTTGACGTCAATTTCCAAACCAGTATAACCATAGTGGTTGATACCATTCATCATGGCCTCTTCGGTGTTTTCCACTCCGCGATAGCTACCGCGGTGACCTGCGAATAGAGGTTTCCAAGCATAAACTTGGATAAATGTGCAAGTTATGCACACTAATAATAGTAGAAGTTTTCTCATGTTGTTGATTTTGTTTTGGTTAATTTATTTTTAGATAATCAGTAGTTATATACTTACACCCGATGTTTTTGACACGCTCATAGTCAGCCTCTTTGTTGACAGTCCATGTGGCTACAGCTTTTCCCATCTTTTTGCTACGTATGATCACGTCCTCTGTGATAGATGTATGTGCTACACTAAGACTAACATCCCATTGTTTACACCAAGCATAGTCTTCTTCCTTAACATTATGGCGTAACCACTGGCATGTCAGTTGTGGATAATTGGTACGTATGTACTCAATTGATTGTTGCATAGAAGTTAGTATGATAGCTTCTTTTTCCAATCCATGTTTTTCTATTAATTGGTATAATTGTGGAAAGAGTGTCATATCATTATTGTTCAATCCGATACCCCATTTTAGTTCTATCACGGGGAATACATCATTTTCTTGACATATCTCCAAATACCGATCTACTGTACATATATTGGCGGTGTAGGTGATGTCTCTGCGTGTTTGCACTAGTGTAATGGCCTGTAGTTGAACTAAAGTGCTGGTTGGAATAGTGATGCTATCAATACCAACACGTTGTAAGTGGTCATCATGCCAGCAAACTAGTTGACTATCTACTGTAACTTTTACATCACATTCCAACCCTTGATAACCGAAATGTGTTGCTCCGTTAATAAATGCTTCTTCGGTATTTTCTACTCCGAGTAAACAGCCGCGGTGTCCTACCAGCGTAATAGGATAGTTACAAGCATTGATAATTGTGCAAATGAAGCACAGTAATGCAATTTTGTATTTCATGGTATATTGTGTTTTATATTTATCTCCTAAACTCAGCCAGTACGATGGCTGTAGCAATGCTTACATTTAAACTCTCGGAGGTAGGGATGTTAGCAGGGAAAGAGGGAATGAGAATTGGATGCGTAATCGTTTCGCGTACGGACTTAGATATTCCATTACCCTCGTTGCCCATGACAATAATACCTTTGCTCTTATCGGGGATAGCGTTTGTCTGGTATATACTTTGACCATCCAGTAATGTGCCGTAAATAGGATAACCAACTGCTTGCAAACGAGAAAGTATATGTGTTAGATCATCCACATAATGTACTCTCACTCGCGCTAATGCTCCCATTGTGGCTTGCACCACTTTCGGGTTGTAGCAGTCGGCTGTGTCGTGTGAGCACAAAATGTCATGGATACCAAACCAATCGCAAGTACGTATAATTGTACCTAAGTTGCCAGGGTCTTGTACACCATCTAGTGCAAGGAGTAGTGGGCAGTTAGGCGTGCTTATCTCAAATTCGCTCGAACGATTATTGGGCTTGCGGAATACTCCGATAACACCTTGAGGCGTGCGTAAATTGGACATCTGCTCAATTTCTAGAGGCGTGGCATTTTCGGTGGAAACAAGCAAAACCAAGTCGAAGGCACTTCGCAGTTCCTCTACGCATTTGGTGCCCTCCGCCACAAATACTCCCTCGGCATCGCGGTGCTTCTTTTGTTGCAGACTGCGCACCCACTTGATTTGTGATTTGCTTAAGTGTTCCATAGTAACCTTGTTTACGCTGCAAAGTTACAAAAAAAAATATATATATGCAAACAAAATGTAATTTTTTTATGTTCTGCTTTGTGATTTCGTGAAATTTTAGTACCTTTGCAGAGCAATATCTTATTTTTAGTGATTATGAAGAAGCAATTGACTTTAATTTTACTGCTACTTTTGGTGGGGGTTAGTACAGGGCAAGCTGCTGAACGCTGGTTAGAAGGCTACAAGAAAGTGTTGGTCATCGGTGCTCACCCTGATGATCCTGAAACGATGTGCGGTGGTACAATGATCAAATTGCGCGAGATGGGTGTTGAGGTTGTTTCAGTGTATTTTACGTTGGGCGAGGCAGGAATACCTGGCAAAAGCCATGAGGAATCGAGTAGTATTCGTACCGCAGAAGCTAAGAAAGCATGTGAAGTGATGGGTGTACGTCCCGTATTTATGACTCAGATTGATGGCAATACAGAAGTAAATAAAGTTCGCTATGCAGAGATGAAAACGTTGATTGAAGCAGAGAAACCAGATATGGTAATTACTCACTGGCCAATTGATTCGCATCGCGACCATCGTATCTGCTCTATCCTTGTATATGACGCATGGCGGCAAACTGGATATGATTTCGATCTGTATTATGGAGAAGTGATGACAGGGTTGCAAACGCAAAATTTTACCCCTACGCTTTGGGTTAATATTACCAATCAACATGACCAGAAAGTAAAAGCATATTATTGTCACGAGAGTCAAGATATGCCTGTAGTACAAGAGTGGCATGATGCTATGGAGATTTTGCGTGGTATGGAGTGCCATACCAAATATGGAGAGGCTTTTGTAAAACAAAACTATTGATATGAAAACTATAATTTCTACAACCGAAGCACCTGCTGCTATTGGTGCTTATAGTCAAGCCGTTGTGGCTAATGGTATGCTTTTTGCTAGTGGCCAATTGGGTATTGATCCTACTACAGGAGATTTCGCTGGTGCAGATTTCCGTTCGCAAGCCGAACAAGCAGTTAAGAATGTGGCAGCAATCCTCAATGCAGCAGGTACGGATGCTAGCCATGTGGTAAAGACGACTGTCTTTTTGACAGACATGGCTAATTTTGCCGTACTCAACGAAGTGTATTCTACCTTGTTCTCGGCTCCATTCCCAGCGCGTTCTGCTGTGGCAGTAGCAGCATTGCCTAAGGGCGGATTAGTTGAAATTGAAGTGTTGGCTGTATTAGATTAACCACCATTTTGTCAGTCTCAAAAAAGTGGCACGATATTTGTCGTGCTTTTGGTGTATGAAACGAATTAAACTATTTTTTCTGTTCTTATTGCTTGGCTTCGGGGCACAAGCGGCGGTATATACGCCAACTTCTTTGCCCAATCCCAAGGCACACGACATTAATAATTATGTCTGCAATCCCGATGAAATCATGGATAGCAGCGAGGTCCGATTTCTCAATCGCCTAGCGCAGCAACTCGAGGATTCTACTCTAGTGGAGCTATGCGTAGTAGCAGTGAATAGTATTGGTGAAATGGACGCTTTTGACTTCTGCTACGAAGTTTTCCAGCGTTGGGGAATTGGCAAGAAAGGGAAGAATACCGGAGTATTGTTGTTCTTGGCTGTGGAATCGCGTGACGTACGCATTATGACAGGCGGTGGCATTGAGGGTGTTCTCACCGATGCAGTGTGCAACGAGATCATTCAAACCGCAATGATGGCGCCACTTCGTAATGCCGATTATTCGGATGCCATGGCGTTAGGTGCGTTGCGCATATATGAGGTATGTATTGATGGTGCTGCGTCTGAAGAACTACGCCAAATGACATCGGCCACCAATCGCTATCATTATGCCGATGAATCCGAGGAAAACGAACTTTTAGAGTTGTTATTAGCTGGGGGCATAGTGTTGGCATTGCTTGTGTTTGCATTCGCGATAGTGGCTGTACCCAAGAAATGTCCTAAATGCGGTAAACGCGGCATGCACAAGACTAATGAACAAATAATCACTCGTGCAACTACTAAGAAAGAAGGATTGGGCGTGCGTACCTACGTATGTAAGCACTGTGGGCATCGTGAAGATAAATCCTATGTCATTCCAAGAGAAGTACCTACAGTCATTATTACTGGCGGAGGTTCTCGTGGAGGCTTTGGTGGGGGGAGTTTTGGCGGTGGATTCGGTGGAGGCAGCACCTTTGGAGGTGGTGCAGGAGGAAAGTTTTAAATAACAAGATTATACAACTCTACACAATATTAAACAAAACTTTACAAGATAATTATGAATAAGAAAACCGTAACATGGATTGTAGTACTGGGAGTACTGGCAATCGTAGTCATTTGGGGCGTAAGTCGCTACAATGCTATTATTACCGCAGAAGAGAATGTAAATACTGCTTGGTCGCAAGTAGAAAATCAATACCAGCGTCGTGCGGATTTGATTCCCAATCTCGTTGAAACCGTCAAAGGTTATGCGGCACATGAGAGCGAAACGTTCGAAAGCGTGATTGCTGCTCGCGCTAAAGCGACACAAGTGATGGTTGATCCTACCCATGCAACCGCAGAGCAGATTGCAGCTTTTCAGGCTGCACAAGGCGAACTCACCCAAGCGTTGGGCAAACTGATGGCTATCTCGGAGAGTTATCCTGATTTGAAAGCTAGCCAAAACTTCTCTGCATTGCAATCGCAGCTCGAAGGTACAGAAAACCGTATCACAGTCGCTCGCAACAACTTCAACGAAGTTGCTCGTCAGTTTAATACTCTTATTCGCCGTTTCCCAACTAATCTTATTGCCAATGCGATGAATGCGGAGAAACGTGCTTATTTTGAAGCTACTGATGGCGCAGAACAAGCTCCTAAAGTGCAGTTTTAGTCACTAAACACTCAACTAAATGGATATTCTTCTCATTATATTAGGTGCAATATGCCTATTGTTGGGGCTTATTGGTTGTGTGGCACCAGTATTGCCAGGTGTCCCCCTATCATATCTAGGCTTATTGCTTTTGCACTTTACTGATCGCGTACAGTTCTCCTGGCAGTTTCTTGCTGTATGGGGAGTGGTAGTGGTTGTTATTCAGATACTTGACTATTTTATTCCTGCATGGGGAACGAAGAAATTTGGTGGCACTAAATATGGTGTGTGGGGCAGTACGATCGGTCTATTTGTAGGACTTTTTATGGGACCGTTAGGTATTGTGATAGGCTCCTTTATAGGTGCAGTTTTGGGCGAATTGATCTATTTCAATCGTCATCCGCAAACAACTTTGAGTGAGACCAAACAAAATAAGAATAGCAATTTCAATCGGGCTCTTCGTGCAGGTTTTGGATCGTTTATAGGTCTGCTAACGGGTACACTAATCAAGGTTATCTGCTGCGGTGTGATGATTGCCTATTTTGTGAAAGAATTGATATAATCGGCATTAGATTAAATAGATAACAAGAGGCGGGATATCCCGCCTCTTGTGTGTTATTTATTGGTTTAATGCTTCTCTTACTGCTGTTAGTATAGGTTCCACGCTCATGGGCTTACCTACTGCACCACGCATCCATGCATCAGGTGTGAGGCAACCTTGTTGGTAGATACGCGTATATTCTTTGGCCCATTCTGCTTGGGTGGTGCATTGTGCTAAATGCTCTTCTAGCTGATATTGTACTAAGTTGCCTATCGGATAGGCGGGTAAATATAATGCATATCCCACCATGTGCGAATAGATGGCAAGTAATGGACTATCCTTTTCGCCCAAGACAGGAGCGTAATACTCATTCCATACTTCGCTAGCAATGGCAATTACCGCTTCGCGCAGTTCAGCAGCAGTAGCTTTTTGATTGGCGTATAACCATTGCCACATGCGCATATCTACTAGGCTAACGCCCATAATTTCGTACATACCCCAAATAAGGTCGAATATTTGTTCTGCATTTTGTGATGTTTGTAGATTTTTATGTAGCAGTTGCAAGTCACGTTCTTGAAAAAGGAAAGCACTCGCCTCGGTGAAACCCGTATTGGGAATACCTGCCAGGGTGTAATAGTCCATGTCGTAGAGCGAAATAACTTCTTCTACATTATGTCCAAACTCATGTACAGCGATGTTGTATCCCTTATAATCCATACCTTTAACACCTACGCGCGTGCGCAAGCGTGCGGGTTGCTCTCTACCCACACAAGGGCGAGCATGACCAGAACCGCGAGCGGCCTCTACAACAATATGCGATGCCACTTCTTTCGCTTTTTCGGGTGCGAATCCCAAGTCCTTTAGCATGCGTGGTATATCTTTCTCGAAGGCTTTGGCATCGGGATAACGCATTTGAGTTTCAGCGGTTAGCACATCTTCGGAGATATTGCTACGGCTCTTGAATCCGTCGTACCATATGTCATAAGGACGCAAGTCACGCCCTAAGCGCTCACGGATTATTGCAGCCACTTGCTTCACCTCGTCCGATTGGATAAGTTGGGTGAAGAGTGCTTCGATTTCTTCAAAAGGAATCTGCAAGTCTTCGTTGAAAGTGCGAAGCACATGCGATGGCGCATCAGGGCGGTAAGCATCGATGGATTGCAAGGCGTGGAAGATATTGATAATCTGTTGATAACGCGTATCTGGTTCGCGACTAACATCTACCTTGAGTCTGATATTTGAGTTGGGATTTCCGCTTACAATATTCGTAGTAGGACACCAAAGCAATTGATCGTTGTTGATAACGCAATTGGGTATCTCTTGTCGAATGATGCGGAGCATTACTTGGTATATCAACTCTTGCTTTTCCTTGCCTAATCGCCTCATTGCCTCATCGCCTGCAACATAGTTGGACTTGAGTTCATCGCGCAGATTCCAATGCGAGAGCAATGCCATTGGTTCTTGCCACAGTTGCTTGCCTTGTTCGTTGCGCAGGCAATGCATCATAATGTTGTAGCCTGCAATATAGTTCTCCGCTTGGCTGAGTGCCTGCGAATAGGTAGCTATCACATTGCCTGGCACGCGGTCGGTGAATACATCGCCTAAACGCGCATATGCCCATTCTTGGCGGGGCCAATCTTTGCCTAAGGTGTTTTTTTCTTCAAGTGAGTAGTGTGGGAAGTTCAGCACGCAGATATGAGCAATTTTATTGGCAAACATATCCTCAGCGAAGTGTGCCATTGGACTATATCCACTGATAATCCAATCCACTTGTGTCGGCTCACCTTTTCCAAGAAGGGTGGTAGGTTCTTGTAGCGTATTATTTAGCATGTCGGCACTCTGATTGCATTGCTCAATGATATACGCCAAACGATTGTAAAGCATTTGTTTTTCTTCGCAAGTTCCTGCATACGAATCACAAACAAAATCTTGAAAATCAGCTTCAGAACCATCATTCTCTTGCCATAGGGTAGCCACTTGTTCTACGCCGCGTGTGACAAGGGCTACGTCAGCTTCGGGATGCGCTGTGGCGATAGCCTCGATACTTGCTTGGATAG
>Ga0233362_1000078_pt1 | contig 22235 bp, 18 predicted proteins | sample ElkDunMinimDraft_22_FD_180674 | JGI IMG/M metagenome (GOLD analysis project Ga0233362, IMG submission 180674) | Fecal eukaryotic communites from dung pellets of Tule Elk in California, USA - Elk Dung C1 | ecosystem: Host-associated > Mammals > Digestive system > Large intestine > Fecal | place... | reverse complement strand
AGGAACTGCAAAGTGAAGGTGCCCATTTTTCACTTGCAGTTACCAGCAGTGTAAAATTTAATTCGGGCAAATTGTTCCAAGGTTACTTTTCTTCAGAATCATCTAGTAACTCTTCAAAACCTTCCTCATTTTTTAATTCTTCAAACTTTTGCGTCATAGTCGGATTGTTTTTCGTGAGTTTCTTGATTGTAAGTTCCTCTGCCTTATTATTGGCCAAACGCAAATTGTTCTCTGAACCGATCAAAGCATCCTTAATCTTCTGCAAATGGTCAATGGTCTTGTCAATCTCCTCAATGGCTTTCTGGAATTTCTCGCTGGCAAGTCGATAATTGCGACCAAATTTTTCCTTGAAGTCCAACAACTGATCTTCAAAATTGATGATGTCCAGCGATTGGCTTTGAGCTACCACCAATTGCTTTTTATATTCAAGACTCTTTTTTGAGGTCTGCACTAACAAAGTAATCAAAGGAATGAAGAACTGCGGACGAATAACATACATTTTAGGGTAGCGATGCGACATATCAACAATTCCCGTATTGTATAACTCGCTGTCAGATTCGAGCAGGCTTACCAATACAGCAAACTCGCATTTCTTTTCATTGCGGTCGGCATCGAGTTTCTTGAGAAAATCTTCATTCTTATGCTTGGTCGCCGTTTCTTCAAGCTCGTTTTTCATTTCAAAAAGAACAGAAACATATTCCGTTCCGTCCTCATAGTCGCGGAAGATAAAGTCACCTTTGCTGCCTCCGGAGGCATCATTATCCTTCTCAAAATATGCATTTGGAAAGAGCGGGCGTACACGGTTGAATTCGGTGCTGCAATGTTGCTCTAACGTCTCTCCAACCATCTTGGTAGACATTTTTGCTTTCAAATCTTTATAAAAAGCGATGGCTTCATCCTTACTCTTCAATTGCAATTCGTAAAAATCTTTTGTTTCTTGTATCTTTAATGCAATGTCGCTATTAAGTTTTGTAATCTCATTTGCTTGTGCCGCCAACTCAAGATCTTTCTGCGCCACGGCTTGCTGCACCGCTAAATCTATTGCCTGCTTGCCATTCGCAATCTTATTCTCCAGTTCGCTAATCTTCAATTTCAAATCATTCTCAGCATTCCGACTACTCAATTGTTGCTCACTCAACTGTTTTTTAACTTCTCCAACTGCTTTATTTACAGCTAATTCTTTCTCAGATTCACTCTGTTTTAACTGATTCTCCAATCTTGTAATTTCATTCTTCAGTTGACTTTCTGAAAGTTGTCTTGCGTTATCCTCCTTCTCCTTCGCCAATTGCATCTTCAACTCATAATTCTTACTGATGGCCGCCTCACGCTCCTCAAGTTCCTTCTCGTAAGTCTGGTCTTTCACTTGCTTCAAAAGGTCTGCGTAACCAGATTCATCAATTGTAAATAACTCACCACAATTAGGGCATTTTAATTGGTTTGCATTTTTTTTGTTTTCTGTTTTCATGCTGTTTGTTTTAATTAATAATATATTTATTTTATGGTATAAGAAAGATCTAAGCGCACGCTCCGCCAACAGTCCGAAAAGTATTGATTACTCGAACTGCTATACGCAATCACAGCAAAGTGCTATCGCACCACGCTTTTCAAAGGCACTATTTGATTTCTAAAAAAGGATAGGATTTTTTCATAATATTTTGTTTTGGTTGTGGCGGCAAAAGTATATGAAAAAACAATACGATCGGAGATTTTTCTAAAAAAATTATCAACAAAATATCAACAATCAAAACTCGTAACGAAAAACTTTTGAATCGTCTCGCCTTAAACAATGAAGGAGTCATTTTCGGAGGCAAAGAAAAGGAGAAAATTGCTTTAACATGCAAAAAGCATCATTGAGATTACAACAAACCCCTCTAACGAGTTTCAAACTGCAAAAACAATAGAAGAAATATTGTTAATATTTGAGGAAAGATAACCATCACGATCAACCCGAACAAAATCTCCTTAACCAGCCGTTGGCACATAAAGAAAAAAGCACTCACAAATTACTTTGTAAGTGCTTCATTTTCTTTGCTCCCCCTCTAGGACTTGAACCTAGGACCCTCTGATTAACAGTCAGATGCTCTAACCAACTGAGCTAAGGAGGAGTGTTGTTGTTTTGACGGGTGCAAAAATACATTTTTTTTCAATATGCGCAACAAAATTCAAAAAAAAATTGTTTTTTTGCATAAGATTTTTAGTCAATAATAAAAGTACACTAATTATCAACACTTTACATTTATTCTAAGAAGAAAAAAAGAGAAAAAATATCAATAAAATTACAATTATGAATAAGATTTTTACCGAATCACCCGCAGTTCTTCTCAAAAATTATGCAATGATTTGCATAGGTTTGGCAATTTTCGCTTTTGGTTGGTGCGCTTTCCTTATCCCAAATCAGATGCTTTCTGGAGGGGTTCAGGGTATCGCAGCCCTTATCTATTTTGCCAATTCTTCCATTCCTGTAGCCCTATCTACCCTCATCCTCAATATTACTCTTATCGCCGTCGCCTGGAAAGTACTTGGCCCAAAATTCTGTATTAACACTGCCCTTTGTACTATTATGCTGTCGTTTTTCTTTGGTATCGGTCAAATGTTTATCAAAGAACCTTTGGTTGATGACCTTTTTATGTCAGCAATTTTGGGTGCTGTATTGGCAGCCATCGGTGTGGGTATCGCCATTAATTATGGCGGAAATACTGGCGGAACTGACATCATCGCTATGATGATAGGAAAATATCGGAATATCTCATACGGTAGAGTTACTCTTTTTGCCAATTTCTTCATTATTGGTTCTTCATACTTCATCGTAGGCTCCGTAGAAAGATTGGTATATAGTTTTGTCGTAATGTTTGTATACATATATGTTTCCGACATCGTAATTGATGGATATCGCCAAACATTCCAATTTATGGTTTTCTCAAAGAAAAATCAGGAAATTGCCGACGAAATTAGCAGGGAACTAAAACGCGGCGCTAGTTTCCTAAGAGGCTACGGCTCCTACACAAAAGAGGATTCCGATATTCTACTGATTATCGCCCACCGAAATGACAAAGCCCAAATCACTCGAATAATTAAGAAAATTGACAAGAACGCTTTCGTCACAGTCTCAAAAACTAGCAATGTTTTCGGTAAAAATTTCGACACTATTAAAGAATAATACAATATGAATATCTGTTCTGTAACCCAAGAAAATATTCCTGAATTTGCTCATCTTTCTACACCTTATATTCAAAAGGAGTATTTGGTTGATGGAGAAATTCGCCAATGGAAAGGCAATCTCAATTCGGTCTTCTCCCCTATTGCAATAAAAACAGATTCCCAGTACAACAATTTCATCGGTAGCCATCCACTAATGGACGAAACCGCTGCTCTCGAAACGCTGAATGCCGCCGTAAATGCTTACGATAACGGACGAGGAGAGTGGCCCCGAATGACCGTTGAGCAAAGAATTGGCTGCGTAAAACATTTCGTATCCCTAATGAAAGAGGAACGCGAAATTGTGGTAAAACTTCTAATGTGGGAAATTGGAAAGTCATATAACGATTCTTGTAAAGAGTTCGATCGTACTATCGACTATATCAACGATACAATGGAAGCTCTGAAAGATTTAGATAGAATCTCCTCCCGATTTACTATCGAACAAGGAATTGTAGCACAAATCCGAAGAGCTCCTCTCGGTGTTGTACTCTGCATGGGACCTTTCAACTATCCACTTAATGAAACATTTACAACGCTTATTCCAGCACTCATTATGGGAAATACTGTGGTGGTTAAACCTCCTAAATTAGGTGTTCTCCTCTACGCCCCACTACTAAAAGCATTCCAAAAAGCATTCCCCAAAGGAGTCGTTAATACGGTTTACGGCCGAGGACAGACGGTTATTACACCAATTATGACGTCAGGGCTGGTCAACGTTTTAGCATTTATCGGTTCGAGCCGCGTTGCCGATGTGCTTAAACGTGAACATCCTCACCTACATCGCCTCAAATGTGTACTCGGCCTCGATGCAAAAAACCCCGCTATCGTACTCAAAAATGCCGATGTAGATATGGCAGTTAAAGAGTGTACGTTGGGCGCACTATCGTTCAATGGCCAACGTTGTACCGCCTTGAAAATTATTTTTGTTCACAATAGCATAGCAGACCAATTTGTCGCAAAAATGGCCACCATGATTGATGCTCTTAAAGTCGGCGTTCCGTGGGAAGAAAATGTTTCCATTACGCCACTTCCAGAAGAGGGAAAAACGAAGGCTATGCAAGCCATGGTAGAAGATGCTGTAAAAAAAGGTGCAAGAATAGCCAACAAAAATGGAGGAATTGTTACTGATACTCTCTTCGCACCAATTCTTCTCGATAATGTAACTCCCGATATGGAAATATATACCATGGAGCAATTCGGTCCTATCGTTCCTGTGGTAAGATACGAAAGCATCGAAGAAGCAATGGATTATGTCGTTAACTCAAACTATGGCCAACAAGCATCACTGTTCGGAAACAATTCTCAAGAGTTAGCAACTTTAATCGATACCTTGGTCAATCAGGTGTGCCGCGTTAATGTTAACTCACAGTGCCAGAGAGGTCCCGACACTTTCCCTTTCACTGGCAGAAAAGATTCTGCTGAAGGAACACTTTCCGTCTCCGACGCACTCCGAGTTTTCTCTATCCGAACCCTCGTCGCTGCCAAAAAGAATGATTCCAACGACAAAATTATTACGCAAATCGTTAAAAATAATGAGTCCAATTTCTTAAATACAGATTTTATCTTATAAAATGAACTTTTTCGCCGACAAAATGTCATTTTTATATACATTTGCATTTTAAAATTCATTTCACTTTTTTAAACCTAAAAATTAAATCCTATGTTAAACGAAAGAATGGAAAAAGCTCTAAATGAGCAAATTAATGCTGAACTTTGGTCCGCATACCTATATCTATCAATGGCAAATTACTGCGATTCTAAGGGACTGCCTGGAGCTGCTAATTGGTTTGAAATCCAATTTAAAGAGGAACAAGACCACGCAATGAGAATTAAAAACTATATCCAATCTCGTGGCGGTCGAGTAATTCTTGCACCTATTGCTGAGGTAAAAACCGAATGGAATTCCCTTTTGGACGCGTATAAAGACACCTTGGAACACGAACGCAAAGTTACCGCTATGATTAATAATCTCTACGCTATTTCTGTAGAAATTGCTGATGCTGCTACCCAAAATATGCTCAATTGGTTCGTTTCTGAACAAGTTGAAGAGGAGGATACAGCACAAAAACTTATCGATGCTCTTACCTTTATTGGCGATAATGGATACGGCTTGTATATGTTTGATAAAGAGCTAGCTGCACGCGTTTATACAGCACCTACTACTGAAGAATAATTTTGTTGAAAAACTATTATGGAAGAGCTGCTTTTTACGAGCAGCTTTTCTGTTTTTAGGATTTGGGCGTTCCGGCTCTTTCCTCCGCACAATGCCGCCCACTCGCCGTCGGGCTTTCCGCTCAAATTTCGCGCCTCCTTCCCTCGCTGCAAACTTTTCCTAAATCCCAATTCTAAGTTCTAAACTCTACGTTCCTAAACTCCCAAATCGGCGCTCATAACCGCTGCAATCCCTAACGCATCTCCCAAAGCCTACTTCAAATGCTCCTCCTCGAAAAAGATCTGATAATAGTTCATACCCGTCTCTGAATCTACGCCACGTTTCATCAACTGAGGATTCCCATGTACATAAATATGAAAATTACTATCTAATTTGATAACACTGCGAAAGTTCTTACTCTGCTTTTTCACCGCTGGCTCCGAAATGGAAAAGGTTTCCGAAATCTGAACTTCATTCTCCTCCTGATAACTCTCCTTAAATTCATCAAAACTTTCAATAATGTCTGGCTGAACTATCACCTCCTGCTTGAACTCCTCCATGTCAAAATTGTCATTCTCTTTGAAAAAGTTTACCGAACGCTCCAACATCGATACTTGATCCGATTTTGACACCTCAAATTCTTCTGGTAGGTGATTAATTACAAATTCCTTACACATTGAAAGAGTATTCTGAGTATTGTAATATTCATTGCGCCGCTGACGAATCTGCAAGAAATCTCCTACCCAAAAATGCGCCTCCGAAGAACGATTCGTATTATCTACAACTTCCAATACAAAACCATCTTCCTTCTCCACATTATAAATTATACATCCTTTATCTAACCTATTGATATTGATTCCTGCCTCCGACTGCAATAGAAAGTTGTCACCACTTTGGTAAACTTTCAAAAAAGTATCCTTATTTTCTGCTTTAAAAAGACCAACTGCATCTACCAACTCCCCTTCAAATTCACAACCCGAAAAATAAACAACATAAAATTCTCCTCCCTTAATTTTCGGGTGATTGCTCTGCTCATAAAGATGTTCAGCTAAAGCCAATGATTTATCATACAACAAGTTCGGATCTTCAAAGATTTCTGACACAAAATTATAAACCACATTAAAACTCAAATCTGCAGGGTGCGTAAACTGATGATGTACCGCATTTTGAAAGGGTTTCAAAAAATAACTCAACAACATCGTTTTCATCTCTTCATTCACAGTAAGTAGGTCGTGGGAAAACCGTAAAGTTTCTTCCGTTTGTTTATTTCCAACCAAATGAAGGACTATTTTTTCAATATCAATATTTTCTATATTACGCATATTATCAATTATTTTCACATTTTCTTAATTGCATCTCTTTCTCAAAAAGCATATTTCTAATAATATCCAATTGTTCTATTGTTAGGTCACTGAGTTCGTAGCCTTCTGGCATAAAATCTGGAATTGTTCCATCAAAAAAGTGCATCATATTTTCTCGAAGTGCAACCGAATCTGTTTTCCCTTGCGTAGGATTAACCTCTTTCAAATATTGCAATATTCGCAGTCCATCAGCTTTTTCATGAAAAGCACGTTCAAAACGTTCTAGTGTTTTAGAGTTTTTCCGAATGGGAACCCACAATTTATCGTCACGATATTGCTCTTTTAAAAATTGCAAAAATGGAGTTTCAAAATCTTCCGTATAAAGCTTCGCAAGTTGCAAATAGGTATCTTTTATCGAAGAAAAAAGGGAGTAATGATAGATTGGATAACTTTCCCAATGTCCTTCATTTCCCTTTATCATAGCAGGACCCGTACCGAAATATACACGTGCAGAGAAACGTGCTGCAGGATAAACGGCTTGCGCATTCCAATTAGAAATAGGTGCCATTTTACGTAATTTCTGCAGCAGATAGAAATCCTCACCACTTTTCATCGGTGTGATGTTACCTATTTTGCGCAATGCCTCCACACGAACGGCAATAGCTGAACCCACTGCCGTAAAATTATAGGGGGAACTAATGCCGTACAAGTTTATCAGATAACTACGCATATAAATTTCATAACGCAAAATTGCACGATTTGCAGCGTCATCATCTGTCAGGCGATGATAGTACGGTAAAGAAACCGCTGTTAATGTTCTATTTTCAAAATTTTCGCCTATAGATTGCAAATATTCTGGCTTTACACAAGTATCCGCATCTAAACTTACAATTACATCTTCTGCGGTAGCAACTGACAAGATATGATCAAAAAGTGTTCTTCTTGCCCAACCTACACCATGATTTTTATCGCCCCAACCATTCCCTAGTGATGATTTATCAATAATTTCTACGGGAAGTTTTGGATAGTTTCGAATAAATTTTATGAGTTGCTGGTTATTCTGACAAACATCAATCTTATCTGGATTATTCCACCAACTTTCTGGCTGATTAACACAAACATATACTGTAAAAGGATAGTTAACCCTTTGTGCTGCCAAATTATCTAACGTTACCGGTAGATGATCCAATTCATCAATAGCTGGAATAGCAACGTGTAAGTGCATAGACGCTATTTCACTTTAACAACCTTCTTAACAACTTTCAAAGGTGTATCTATTTCCCAAACACGACACGACCAAAACTCTAACGTATCAGTTCCTGATTTTACCCCTTCAAATTTGTAAAACATATCCGAAGCAGCACCTACCATTCCTTCAGGATACTTTTGCTCATAACGAAGACCTACAGAATCAACAATAGCAACAGACTCTTTATTTTTCCAAATCCATTTTGTACCTAACGAAGCATTCGACAAGAAATGTACTTCGAATGTTTCACCTGTTTTTATCATAAAAGTTTCCCCATTAGGGTCATTCTTCGCTACCTTTTCTGTACTTTTACAGCCTACCAATAGTGCGATTATCAACAAGAAATATAGTTTTTTCATTATAAATATTTTTCGGCAAAGATACAAAAAAAGGGGCTACCGAAGCAGCCCCTTTTTTTATTTATCTAAGAGAAATTATTTTACAATAACTTTAGATGTGTAAACTTTACCGTCTTGAGCAACGCGAAGCATATAAACGCCAGGATTGAATTCGCTAACGTTTACGCTTAAATTAGAAGCGTTAACTTCTGCGCTATATACTTGTTGACCAACTAAGTTGAATAATTGAACTGTAGCTGGAGCATCTTGTGCGAAATCAACAGTGAAAGCTTCAGTTGCAGGATTTGGACGAACAACCATGTCATTTTCTTCTACATCTTCGATGTTAACCCATGCACAATCATCACAAGTAACGTGAACACCGATAGCAGGACGTTTGAGAGCACCTATCCAAATTTTATTATTTACATATCCTTCATAGAAAAGAATTGTAGGATCGTAAGAGAATTCCATAGCACACAAAGAGGTGTTTAAATCGTTAATGCTAGCATCTGAACCATCTACATCATAACCTTCACGAGGATCTTCCATAACATAACCACGTAAACTGCTGCAATCAACACCATATTCAGTATCCAAAGTTCTTGGAGAAGCAGAAATGAAAGAATAGCTTACAATAATGCTTTTAGTTGTAAGGTTTTCAAAACCTTCAACTGGCACTGAAACTGTAGCCCATTGGAAAGAAGTAGAATCAACCATACAATCATCATCTGCAGTCAAAGGAAGTTTAACTGTATAATAGTAATCATATACCATAGTTGTACCCTCATCATCATATTGAGATGGAATAGTATAACTATTCAAGTTGAATGGCACCCATGGTTGGCTCCACCATGTTTCAAAACCAGCTTCAGTGTTAGAACCAATTGACATATATTGCAATGTATCGCTGAAAGCAGCTATTGTCATAACTAAAGTATCCACTACGTCAGCTGGTACATTGTCACCTCTTAAGTAAGCAACAACACAAGACATAGAGTCAATAGAATAAGAGTTTGTTTCTGTCATTGCAGGAACAGGAATTGGCATACCAGTTTCTTCATCGAAGTAGTTTTCATAGAAGTACACCCAATTAGGATCAGAGAAATCGAAAACTTGAGCCATACTAAAGAATTGTGGACGACCATCACCATTAGAATAGTGAATCAAAGCCACAGAGTCTTGTAACATCAAAACTTGACCTGCTGAGAAGTCAAATCCTGGCATAGAAGACCACAAACCATCTGTAAGGTCAAACCAATAACTACCAGCACCAGCTTTAGCTGCTGTATTGTGGTAAACAGGTTTTCCAATACCTTTCAAACCATCGGTTCTAACGTCTTGTTTAGCAATTTGTGCGAAAGAGAAATTCACTACCAAAATTGCCACTAAAAGCATGTAAATTTTTTTCATCTTGTAATTTTTTTGGTTAATAATATTATTTTTTTACATTCTCATTAAGCGGTGCAAAAGTACAAATAATTTTTATATTCACAACGCACTTTTACTACTATTTTTTTCTAAAATATATCTCTATAGGAACACCTGAAAAATCCCAAAGTTCACGAATCCTATTTTCTAAATATCGTTTATAATCTTCTCTAACATATTGTGGCAGATTGCAAAAAAAAGCAAAAGCAGGAAAAGAGGTTGGTAGTTGGGTAGCATATTTAATTTTCACTACCTTATCTTTGACAATTGGTGGCGGTGTTTGTTTAATGAGCGGCAAAATTTTTTCATTTAATTCTGAAGTACTTATACGTCTTTCCCTATTGTGACAGACTGCTACTGCTGTTTCCAAAACTTTATAAATTCTCTGTTTATTTAAAACAGATGTAAAGATAATTGGAATATCAGAGAATGGAGCGATTCTTTTCTTTACAGCTTCCTCATATTCTTTGTGTGTTTTATGGGTTTTCTCAACTAGATCCCATTTATTCATTACCAATACAATACCTTTTCTATTTCTTGCAGCTAAACTGAAAATATTCAAATCCTGTGCATCAAAACCTTCTGATGCATCACACATCACAATACAAACATCACTATTTTCAATTGCACGTACCGCACGCATCACAGAATAAAACTCTATGTTCTCCTCAACCTTTTTCTTTTTTCGCAATCCTGCCGTATCCACAAGATAAAAATCGAAACCAAAACTATTATAACGCGTAAAAATAGTATCCCGAGTTGTACCTGCAATTGGAGTTACAATATGTTGGTCAGACCCCAAGAAAGTATTCACAATTGAGGATTTTCCCACATTTGGTTTTCCAACAATGGTAATACGTGGCAAATCGGAATAATCCTCCTGTTCATCTTTCGTAAAGTGTGTAACTACTTGATCCAAAAGTTCTCCAGTTCCACTACCAGACATTGCAGAGATTGGGAAAATCTGTTCAAAGCCTAAAGCATAAAATTCACTATAATCATAATAATTACTTGGACTATCAATCTTATTTACAGCTAAATAGAATGGTTTCTTACATTTTCTGAGCATCGACGCCACATCTTCATCAAGTGGAGTTAGTCCTTCGCGACCATCAACCATAAAGATAATAACATCAGATTCTTCCACTGCAAGCGCTACTTGGCGACGAATTTCTGTTTCAAAAATATCATCAGAACCCACCACATAGCCGCCTGTATCGATAACTGAAAATTCGTAACCAGCCCAATCTGACTTACCATATTTTCTGTCGCGAGTAACTCCTGCCACTGCGTCAACTATAGCCTCACGTGTTTGAGTTAGGCGGTTAAAAAAGGTTGATTTCCCTACATTAGGGGTTCCAACTAATGATACAATATTTGTCATAATTCCTATTTATCAAGATTAACTATAAAATATTTGCCAACTGCTCCTTCATTTTCTCCACTTCATCTTTCATTCTAACTACAATTTGTTGAATATTAAAATGATTACATTTTGAGCCGAGAGTATTTACTTCTCTTCCTATCTCTTGGAGTATAAAACCTAATTTCTTTCCATTAGATTCATTTTGCTGCATTGTTTCTACGAAGTAATTACAATGCTTGTGCAATCGCACTTTTTCTTCAGTGATATCCAATTTTTCAATATAGAAAAACATCTCTTGCTCAAATCTATTTTTATCATATTTCTCAGTTAGAGATAATTTTTCTAAAGACTCCTCAATTTTCTTTCTTATTAAGACAATTCTCTCCTCTTCAAAAGGGGTAATTTCATCAATCATTTTATCAATGAGGGTAATTCTCTTGATAAAATCTTTTGCTAAATGGCTACCTTCCTCTTTTCGAAAATTATTAACATCAGTACAAGTTTGAGATAAAGTAGAAAAAAATTGCTTCCAAAACTCTTCTGAATACTCTTCGATAACGGTAGATATCACCTCTGGCATTTTAAGAGTTTGAATAAAGATATCGCTGGATATAGGATTATTCAACTCCTGAGAGAGTTTCGTAAGATGTTCATAATAGGTTTTGGCTAATTCTGTATTGATAGAAATAGGCTGCTTTTCCGTTTTTTCCAAATTGATATTAACATCAATTTTTCCTCTTTCCAATTCTCGAACTACATATGTTCTAATTTCACTCTCTTTTTCTCTGAAAGATGCGGGAATGCGAACCGACAAATCTACTTGTTTGCTATTTAGGGTTCTTATCTCTACGGAAACTGTTTTACCTTCTATTGTGAAACAGTTTTTTCCGAATCCAGTCATTGATTTCATACAACTCTTGTTTATTGCAAATAAGGCTGCCTTATATGGGCAGCCTTATAATGCCTTATGATAGAAAAATTTATCTAACGATTACTTTTTGAGAAGAAACACCAGTGTTAGTTTTTACATTAACAACATAAACACCTGCATTATAGTTAGCAACATCTAATTGGATGTTATTATTTCCAACTACTAAACTATGGATTTGGCTATAAACCACTTGACCCATAAGGTTAGTAATTGTAACATTTGCGTTAGCACTTTCTTTAGAACTGATAGAAACATTTACAGCATCAACTGCTGGATTTGGATATACTTTCATTTCTGAAAGAGTATTTTCTTCAATACCAATCCAGTTCCAAGTTCCTTCATAAACTTCTTGAGTATTACAGAATACACCAACTTCATCAACAGGAACCATCATTCCATAAACGTTAGTAGCTTCTGATGAAATACCAGCTGTATTACCTGGAGTATAGTCAAAGTACCATTGAACAGCCAAATTTCCATCAGCAGTTTGCGCACCTACACTTGGCCAAAAGTTTTCAGATTCTTGTTCGATGAACAATTCACCATACAATGCTGTACTTTCCCAATCAATGAAATAGGTATCTTTGTTATAAGATAACCAACTTGTATTTCCGTCAACAGTCCAAGTTTGACCATTATCTTCAGAAACAGTTGCGAAGATACCATAATAGTAAGTAGAGAAAGCAGTACAGATATATGGAGCTTCTAATGCTGCAGCCCAAACTACATATACTTTACCATTTTCAGCCACAATTTGTGGGTGAGTACAAGCACCATTATTTCTATATTCTGGTAAAGAAACGCCATCAGCACCTGAGTACCAAATAGTATCATCACCATCCAAATTTGGTCTTCCGATACGATATGGGAAAGTTGAAAGATATACAGAATCTAATTCTGGAAGTGGATCCATTGTAGAGTTCCAATAGATAATACCATCATGTTCGCTAAATGCGTAGTATGAGTAATATCCTGGTTCATTTTCTGCATCTCTTGCACATCTTTGAGTACCGAACACAACATGCACAATGCCATTATCATCAATAGCAACATCCATAGTATTATCGTTAAGAGCGCAAGGTCCGAAGAAGTCGGTGTCAAAGTTGAAATCAGAACCACCTGGGAATGGGTAAACCATGTGTTTAGTCCAAGTGTTACCACCGTCATTAGATTCGCAGTAGAACGTATCGTGGAATTTATATCCCATTAAAAGAACAATTTTTCCATTTCTTGCTACGATACTATAATCATCACCACCAATTGATTCAATATCAGAAGCGGTTAAGCATTCCAATACTCTTGCTTGAATATCCCAAGTATTACCTCCATCACAAGAACGATAATATACTAAAGTTGCAGCAGAGCCACCATTGAAGTGATAATCTGTATCAGACTCAGTACAAGCAAAAATATGAACAGTATCACCAACGGTTGCCATAACTGGCCATAACAAAGCAGTACTAGTTGCGCCTGTAACGCTACTTGTTACAGCAGGACCAGTAAGTGTAGTTTCAGTCCAATCGCCAGTACCTTTAGTTGCTCTTTTAGCAATAACCAAAGCTGATGCACCGTCGTGAGAAACCACGATTTCGCCATCGTTAAGAGGAGCGATAACACCCCAACCTGTTCTTTGAGTTTCAACACCACCAGTAGCAGGGTCTGGAGCTTCTCCCCATTCTGTACCATTGTAGTAATTGTAACCTGTTTTACGATTTGTGTTGTTTGTTGCCATAGTCCAAACTACAGCGGCAGTTCCATCATTCCAAGTAGCTACTGTTGGACGAGAAGATGCGTTTGTAACAGCATCATAATAAGTTTCACCAATAGCTCCCCAAACAGGATTTCTCATTTGTTGTGGAACATAGTTTGTAGGAACAGCCTCATTTCCTGTAATAGAGGTAACTTTTGCAGAGGCTTGATGGTTTGTTGCAGGAACTTTAGACACTTTCGTAGGATTTTGCGCCATAACAGTAACTGCTACCATACAAATTGCAATTGATAATAAAAATCTTTTCATACGTATAATATTATTAGGTTAATAATGGTCAACTACTTTTTCATATCTACCTTTTTACCGGTAGCATAGTTGATTTTTAGGGCATTATTGTTACGTAGTTCTGTCTTAATAGTACTTACATAACGCATTTCAACGTTTTTATCGATTTTTAGAGAGAAAGTTAACATATTTTTCTCCTCTTCTGTTGGGCGAGCATCCTTTTCAATCTTGATAAACTCCTTAACTCGATTTGTCAAATCTTTTTGAGGAACCGTTTGATCGTTAAGCTGGATTGAGATATTTCCAGGGGGGATAGTATTTTCCTCAGGGCTTTTTGGGGTACCGATATAAATTGTAGCCACCAAAGATTTTTTCTCCAATTTTTGGATTTCAGTTGCTGCCGGAGTTTTATAATCGACTTTAACATTAGATTCGCGCATATTGGTAATCACCATAAAGAAGAACAGAATCGTAAAGATAATGTCGGACATAGAACCTAAGTTCAACTCAGGAACTTCCTTTTTTGAGTCTTGTTTAAAACGAGCCATATTCTTATTTTTATTCTGTTGATCCAAATTTATTTTGCGGCGCTTCAGAGATATTCATAGGAATTGCCTTCTTAATTGCATTTTGTTGAGCTGTATCCAAGATATCGAACTTTTTACCAAATTTATTGATAGACAATTCATCGCGGAGTTCATTTATTGCCTTTTGGAGTTCATTTTGCACTTGGATATAGGTATCATACGTTGTTCCGTCATCATTAGTAATAGAGATAACGCCTTTAGAAACGGGATATTCACCTAAATTTTCAATAGCTTTAATCTCTTTTTCAGGAAGCGTAGCAATATTATAAGGGTTCGCTAAGAAATCCTTTGCTCTATCCTTCAACTGCGCAATATTTGCATGTTCATTATTTACAAAGATTTCATCTTTGAAGTTAACGATTACGTTTAGGATATTTCTTTGGTTGATAGGAGCCACCACCTCCTTTGTTGCTGGGGGCGGAAGACGTCTTGGGATACCTTGTTCTGTATTAATAGAAGAGGTAAGCAAGAAGAATGTCAACAAAAGAAATGAAATATCTGCAGAAGAACCGGTATTAATTCCAGGTACTTTTCTAGCCATAATATTACTTTTTAAATGCGTTGATAATTATAGTTGCAAAAATTGATAAGATTGCTCCAAAGAACACAACATAAGTTGTAATTGCTCCAGCACCTACTAATTTAATAGTTGAAGGCATCAAATTCTCTTTCACTGCTGATGGTCCATGAACGTCTGGGCTTACAAAGTATCCAATAAGGAATACAACAATCAAAGCAACAATACCTAACAACATACCCATGGAGCTTTTGAAATCAGAAGCGATGCCACGAATAGCAAAGAACAACAATAATGCAATAGTTAGGAACGCCAAAACATAGATAAGATTAACTGTGATGTTAATCAATTTAGCTTGTTTTTGGAATCCTGCTACTTCATCTTGTAATTGTGTTAAATCGTGTTGTTTTTTCTCAACAGAGATAGCTGCATTAATATCGCTTGACCATTTTACAACCTCTTTCATCTGTTTTAATTCTGCTGCACTAACAAGATAATCTTGTTTTACAGATTCATAATCAGCTTTTAGAGTATTAATATAATCGGAAAGTTGGTCAAAAGATTTAACGTTATTGAATCCGTTTACATAATAATCTTTATTATCAGCTTTTTTGAAAAGGATTGAAGAGTAACGAGGAAAGTCATTTTTGAAAGCTTCAAAAGTAGTATCTTGCAATTCTGACAAGTGACTGATAAATGTATAGAAAATATTTCTTTGTAAATCTTTTTGATTTACAAGCGTTTCTGTAGAATCAATCAATGCTTGATATTTATCAACATATTGAGGAAGAGCTTCAGGGGTAGCCTTTTGCAAGTCAGTAATCATCTCTGGATGACACTCCTTAACCTGCAATGTAGCATAGTACTTATCCTTCTTCTTCTCATCGAAACTTCCTGCGAAGATAAAGGACACGATACAAGCTGCAAGGGCTATAACGAGTACTATAATGTTTGCAATTCTTTTCATAATATTAATAGTATTGATATCAAAACGATAGATGGATTATTTATTTTTAGAAAGGATATCCATAAATGAGATTGTAGCATCTTCCATATCGTTAACGATAGCATCAATTCTGGTTAAGATATAGTTGTAGAAAATTTGAAGAATAATAGCGGTAATCAAACCGAATACAGTAGTTAACAAAGCCACTTTCATACCTGATGCAACAACGGTTGGAGAGATATCACCAGCTCTTTCGATATCGTCGAATGCTTGCACCATACCAATTACTGTTCCCAAGAAACCGAATGATGGACCTAAAGCCAAGAACAAAGAGATCCAGTTCAAATTCTTTTCAAGACGACCCATTTGAACACCTCCTTCAGCAACAACAGTTTTTTCTACAGCATCAAGACCTTCATCATATTTATTTAAACCTTGGAGGAATACGCCAGCCAAAGGTCCTTTAGTATCTTTACAAAGTTCTTTTGCTTTTTCGATACCGCCAGTTTTAACTGCATCTTCAATTTTTGACAACATTTTTCCAGTATTAACAGAAGCTAAACCCAAATAGAAAATTCTTTCGATTGCCAATGCTAAACCTAAAATCAAACAGATTAACACAGGAGTCATCCAGAGAACACCACCTTGAATATATTTATCTTTTAATACATAGTGTAAACTTTGACGAGCAGCGTCATCGTTGTCTTGAACGAAAGGAATATTTTCCTCTACAGCAGCTACAGGAGCTACAGAATCAGCAGCTACAGAGTCAACTGCTTGTTCAGTTTGTGCAGGATTTTCTGCTTCTTGTGCAATTGCAATGTTTGAAAGGCCGAAGGTGAAGAACCCGAAAACGGCGATTAAAGCGATTAGTTTTTTCATAATAATTTTACTGAATTTAAAATTAATAATTATTCTTGTTAATTTATTTTGCTTTATAACTTTTTATCATTCAATACTTTAACCCTGCGGAGAGAAAGGGATTCGAACCCTTGAAACGCTTTCGGCGTTTACACACTTTCCAGGCGTGCGCCTTCGACCACTCGGCCACCTCTCCATTGCTTTTTTTGGGCGGGTAAAATTATAAAAAAAAACAATAGCAAAATCAGTCTTTGATATTTTTTACGATTTTTTAGATTAAACCTCTCCTTCGAGTATAAGTCTGTAAGCAATATCAGAAATTTCTTCTACATTTGAATAGATTTCTATTTCAAACAAACAAAATTTTAGATTTCACTTCATCCATCTTATTATGTATGTATATATAATAAAATAAGTTAGAATAAAAAAAAAGAGATAATGTTAACTTTTAACATTAATTTAGGTTGAGATTAACGATAAAAATTATACTTTTGCAAAGTGAAAAACGTATTACTAAAAACCAATTAAAATAATTAAAGTTATGAAGAAAAATCTTTTAATCGTTGCTATTTTAGCAATTTTTGCAGGCTTATTCTCTGCATGTGTTGAACCAGAAGTAACTGACGAAGCATTACTTACTCAAAGCAAAGGTTGGGTACTTTCTGCAGCTAGTTCATCTCCATCTTACGCATTGTCAGATGGTAGTTTTGCTACTGACCTTATTAATGATGGTTATCTTTATGATTGTGAAGTAGATGATATTCTTTATTTCCATGCTAATGGTGGTTTAGCAATTAACCCAGGCGCAAATGTTTGTGAAGAAACTCCTGCTGACGAATACGCTAGCACTTGGACTTTGACTTCAGATGAAAATGGTAAATTCCTCAAATTCCAAATTCCATTCTTCTATGATGATGAATTAGAAGTTGCTGAAGTTCTTGCTCTTTCTGCAGAAGAATTAAGAGTGAAATACACTTTCACTGACGAAGAAAGCCCAGCTAAAGGTACTTATTCATTCACATTAACTTACGTTCCTGTAAAATAATTTCAAACACATTTTAAAACAATAATACTATGAAAAAATTATTTTTATTTGTAGCTGTTGCTGCTATCTGCTTCTCTTGTGGAAACAAACAAGAAGCTGCTGACGAAACATTAGTTGACTCTACTGCTGTTGAAACTGTTGTTGAAGAACAACCAGTTGCAGAACAACCAGTTGTTGCTGAGAAACAAGAAGCTCCTGCAAAAAAACCAGCTGCTACACCAGCAAAAGAAACTGTTAAAGAAAACGCTGAAAAAACACTTGCTGACGTAGCTAACAAAGCTATTGACAAAGCTGGTGATGTTGCTACTCAAGAAATTGAAAATAGTGACAAACAACTTCAAACTAAAAAACGCAGATAATTTAGAAACGTTTAGAAGTTTATAAAAGAAAAGGTGTGTCGTAGGGCACACCTTTTTTATTACAAAGAATGAAATTAAACTATTTTTTCAAGCCATGATATTGCGGAAGAAACATTCATTACAGATTTAATAATCAATTGCAGTTTATGATTATTTTCTTTCATCTCTACTCTTGGATGAAACTTTTGCAAGAATGCTAGCACTTTTGAAAAATCTTCAGTTTGGAAAAAAGGAGAGTTATTGTTTCCTGCAAAATAACCGATAAGATTTCCATTTTTGAGTACAATTTTTTCAATATGCCAACGGAGGGCAATACGTTTTAGATTCACAACCTTAAGTAACTCTTGAGTTTCTGGAGGAATTTCCCCAAAAATATCTACCAATTTGGCTGAAAACTTGGATAATTCTTCATCGGAATGAATTGCATTCAATTCTTTATAAAGGCTCATTCTTTCGCTTACACTAGTCACATATTCATCCGTAATGCGAAGTCCCAAATCGGTTTCAACTAAACATTCGCGTTGTACCAAAGCTGAATTATCAGCCATTTCATTACCCACATGAGTTTCTTGGAGTTCGAGAATTGCTTCATTTAAGATTTTCTGATACATCTCGAGGCCAATCTCATTAACAAATCCACTTTGTTCTGCGCCTAATATATCACCAGCACCTCGAATATCGAGGTCGCGCATAGCGATTTGGAAACCGCTACCAATTTCTGAAAATTCTTCAATAGCTTTCAATCGGCGACGTGCCACATCGGTAAGATTTGCCATATTTTTTACATAAAGATAGCAGAAAGCTTGTTTATTATTGCGGCCAACACGCCCTCTAAGTTGATGCAAAACATTCAATGCATAATTTTGTGCATCGTTAATAATCATTGTATTAGCATTGGCAATATCTAATCCTGACTCAATAATTGTCGTTGCAACCAACACATCATAATTTCCTTGCATAAAATCGAGCATTACTTTTTCGAGTTGCACACCTTCCATCTGACCATGTCCGATACCCACTTTAGCTTCTGGGACAAGTTCGCGAATTTGGTCAGCAATTTCGTAGATATTTTGCACCTTATTATTGACAAAAAAGACTTGTCCTCCGCGACTTATTTCAAACGTAATGGCCTCCTTAATCAATTCTAGGTCAAACTCATGAACTTCTGTTTGAATGGGATAACGATTAGGTGGAGGTGTTGCGATGACCGAAATATCTCGCACACCCATTAGAGAGAACTGTAGAGTTCGAGGAATGGGAGTTGCTGACATTGTTAGCGTATCGATAGTAGCACGCAATTCGCGGAGTTTTTCCTTTGCAGCGACTCCGAATTTCTGTTCCTCATCAATAATTAGTAATCCTAAATCTTTAAACTCCACATCTTTGCTCAACAAACGATGGGTTCCAATAATAATATCGACTTGTCCATTTTTTAGTTGAGAAAGTATCTCTTTAATCTCTTTAGCAGTTTTAAATCGATTTAGATAATTCACTTTGCAGGGGAAGTTTCCGAGACGCTCCACAAATGTGTTATAATGCTGTAGGGCTAAAACTGTTGTAGGAACAAGAACTGCGACTTGTTTACTATCGCAAACTGCTTTAAAAGCTGCTCGTACAGCGATTTCCGTTTTTCCAAAGCCCACATCTCCACATATAAGGCGTTCCATTGGCACAGGTTTCTCCATATCAGCCTTAACCTCTTCCGTAGTTTTAAGTTGATCTGGTGTATCCTCATACATAAACGAGGCCTCTAGTTCTGTTTGTAGATAAGAATCTGGAGAGAAAGCAAAACCTTTCTGCATTTTACGTTGTGCATATAATTTAACAAGGTCGATAACCAACTCCTTAACTCGTTGTTTTGCACGTTCTTTTGCGCGTTCCCAAACACCAGAACCCAAACGATGTAGAGTAGGTGGAACCCCTTCCTTACCTACATATTTTGAGATTTTATGTAGCGAATGAATACTGATAAACAGAGAGTCTCCCTCCTTATATGAAAGTTTTATCACCTCCTGCAACTTTCCATTTACCTCCATATTCATCAGACCTTGATAAACCCCAATGCCATGGTCAACGTGCACGATAAAATCTCCAGGTTGCAGATCATAGATCTCTTTCAAAGTGAAAGATTCATTTTTTTTATATCGATCCTTTGGTGTAAAGCGATGATACTTTTCAAAAAACTGATGGTCGGTATAGAGGCAAAGTTTGCTACTTTCATCACGGAAACCCTCGTGCAATACGCCATCAATAGGGATATAGAATGATGAAACGTGATAATCTGTATGATTATCTACATTATAAGACATTAAAAAATCTTCGACTACTGTTCTAATGCGCTCGTGTTGGGCTGCATTTTCAGATAAGAAAATAGTTTTATATCCCTTTTCATAATTATCAATCCACTCCTCTAGCAGCAGATTGAAGTTTTTAGCAAAATGGTGCTGAGATTTTATATCGAAAGTAAAAGTCTCAGAACAACATTGTTGATACTCATTGAGTTTTACAATAGGTTTTTGCCCAATTATTGACAGGAATTCAGAACTTGTAATAAAATATTCTTCTAAAGTAGCTTCCTTAGGAGCGATTTTCATTGCCTTTTCCCCTAAGGTTTCCATTTGATTAGCAATCAACTCTATATTTTCCACCCAAATCTGCGTATCTGGCTTTAGAAAATTGAAAAATGGGACTCTATTTTCAGACTCATCATTAGCAGATATATTAGGAATAATATTAGCACTATCTATTTCTTTTACAGACCGTTGTGTTTCTCCGTCGAAATAGCGGATAGAAACAATCTTTTCATCTTCAAATTCTATTCTGATGGGATGTTCTTCTGCGTATGAAAAGATATCGAAGATAGAGCCTCGCCATGCGAATTGACCCGGTTGACACACAAAATCTTCTCTTTGATATTCATATTGATAAAGGAATTCCAGAAGAATATCAATAGGTAATTCCTCTTCAACTTTTAGCGTAAAACTATTTTTGAGCAAATAATTACTATCCAAAAGTTTTTCTGCAATGGCTTCTGAATAGGTTATCATCAGAAGTTTATCATCTGAAAAGAGCAGTTTATCAATCATCTCCGATCTCATTTTCTGATTTGAGAGATCAGGATCTTCCCACTTATAATTGCGATTAAAAGAGGCTGGGAAAAATAGGACGTGACGATTGACGAGTTCTATTTTCTCTTCTCGGAGCAATTTTTCCACATCGTGGTAGAAAAAAGCTGCTTGTTCTCGATTAGGAAAAATCACTAACAAAGGAGCAGGGGATTTCGAGAAAGCCTCCGCGGTTAAGATTGGGAGAGATGCGCCTAATAAACCATTTAGTGCAATAGGATTACCAACTTTCAGATGAGACAAAACCTGCAATAACTTCGCTTTTTGCGGATGTTTAAAAAGGTTTTGAACTTCTGACAGATTCATAAACAAAGATTATCTTATTATAATGATTACGTAATCTTTTCTCTGATTATCTCATAAATTTGCGTAAAATCTCGATTTCTTCTGCCCAGCGTGACTCATCTGGAGTTTCAAGGATAAATGGAATATCGTCTAACCGTTCATCTTTCATAATTCGTTCAAAGAACTCCATTCCAAGAAATCCATTTCCTAAAGTTTCATGGCGGTCAACGCGAGAGGCGAACTCTTTTTTCGTATCATTTAAATGTATTGCTTTTAGAAAAGGAAGGCCTATTACATCGTCAAATTCTTTAAAAGTAGCTTGATAGCCTGCTTCTGTTTTCAAGTCATAGCCTGCAGAATAGGTGTGGCACGTATCAAGGCAAACGCCAACGCGAGATTTATCTTCCACTTTATCAATAATTTGCGCGATGTGCATAAAACTAAATCCGACATTACTACCTTGTCCTGCTGTATTTTCGATTACTGCGGTAACTCCTTTAGTTTTATCCAAGGTGATATTGATAGACTCAGCTATGAGAGCCAAACAT
>Ga0233362_1000077_pt1 | contig 22406 bp, 19 predicted proteins | sample ElkDunMinimDraft_22_FD_180674 | JGI IMG/M metagenome (GOLD analysis project Ga0233362, IMG submission 180674) | Fecal eukaryotic communites from dung pellets of Tule Elk in California, USA - Elk Dung C1 | ecosystem: Host-associated > Mammals > Digestive system > Large intestine > Fecal | place... | reverse complement strand
CAGATTTTCCCATCTCGGTGTGTTGCAAGCACTCTACGAATACAACATTCATCCAGAAGTAATTGCAGGAACTAGTATGGGCGCCATTCTAGGTGCATTTTATGCTCAAGGTTATACTCCCCAAGAGTTGCACGATATTATTCTGAAAGAAAAATTCTATAAAATCAATAATATTCTACATCTCGGGAAAGAGAAAAGAAAACTCGCTGGATTTTCTAGTCATAAAAATATTCAAAAAATATTCAGTAAGTATCTTCCTCATAATAGCTTTGATTCTTTGCAATACACTTTCTATCTCTGTGTTGCCAATCTTAATACTGGAGCAGCAGAATATATCCATTCTGGCAACCATCTACACGAATATCTGTTAGGTTCCTCCTCTATCCCAGGACTTTTTACCCCTATCTTCATCGATAGTTGCTATTATGTAGATGGTGGAATTTTAGATAATTTTCCCGCTCGTGCCATTAGAAACGAATGTGATATCTTAATCGGACTTGAATCTGGTGCCGAACTTCCTGATTTTGAGATTAAAAAGACAAAAGATGTAATTTCTCGAAGCCTTTCTGTTGTAGTTTATAACAACTCGTTACCTGGATACGCAGTTTGTGATTATATGATTAACACAAACATTGACCAACATTATGGATTGATGGATTTTAAGAAATTTGAAGATATTTACCAAGCTGGTTACCAAACGGCTATCCAATGGCTACAAGAGCACCCAGAGTTGGTAAAACAGATTGCAAAACCTCAACAAAATCAACAAAAAGATGGAGAATAATAACCTTTGTAATCAGGGAAAAATAAAGAATATTCAAGGAAATACTCTCTTTATTGAAATTACAGTTTCTTCTGCATGCTCTAAATGTCACGGAAAATCATTTTGCTCGATGTCCGAACATCGCAACGAAATATTAAATATCACCACTCCATCGGCTTCTCAATTTAGTATTGGAGAAGAGGTTAACATTACGATGAAAAGCTCTTTAGGTACAAAAGCTGTTCTTTTTGCCTATGTAGGACCTCTTGTGGCGCTCTGCTTAGGATTGTTTCTATCCTACTCTATCACGCACAACGAACTGCTCAGCACCGCAATAGGATTTGGATGTTTAACACTTTACTTCTTGATTTTGAGAGGTTTCAGAGATAAATTCAAAAGAGAATTCACTATGGAAGTAACGAAGATTGATTAGCAATTTCCAATCGTTTTCCAATAAATTTCACATCTTCGCTTTCGGGATAAATAGTACTGAGTGATTGGTAGAGAGAATCCAACAAAGAAAGATTTTCAGATTCTGGAAGAAAAATTCTACGATTAAACTTTTGGTAAAAAGCTGTAATTGACGCTAACGATGTTTTATTTTCTTGAATAAAAGTGTGCAGAAACTTCGTATGTTGCTCTACTGCAGTAAGATAATTAGATTCTATTCCTATTTTTACAGAATCATCATATAGATGGGTATTATAAACTTTCATCAATTTTTCAACTGTATCCACAAAGACTCTCAGTTGCTCATCAAGCTGATGCATTAAATGCGCATCTTTTGTACCATCAACTACAGAATAGGTCTTTACCAAATGTGCAGCATCGGCATAAAAGGTGATTTGGTCGCCACTTTTTGCCAAAGTAGTAAACCCATTTTCTGGAGTAAGCCAAATTTGATAAAATGTTGGAATTGAAAGTTTTGTCCTCGTTATTTCATCTTTAGCTAACAAAGAAAAAGAAAATTTTCCATCCTTTATAGCAGCAGAATCCAATAAAATTATACCATCTGGAGTGATTTGAGAAAGGTAGATATAATTTTCGAAACTATTTTCCAAAGTTCCAGACAGAACTATATCCGCTTTTCTCTGTTGACAAGCAGATAAAAGAAGTACAAAAAGCAGAAACAGATTACAGATGCGCAAATGTTTCATAAGTTTGAGTGGTATCACACTTTATATATTCACACCCACAATTACGATCTCTTCTATGAGGACGGCGACCATAAATTTTCGGTGCACAAGCTTCACAAAGCAAAAGCAACAACAATAGTAGTAAAAGATAATACTGTTTCATAAATTCAATTAACGTACGATAGTTGCATTTCTATCTGGACCTACAGAAACGATAGATATTTTTGCTCCAACTTCATTTTCAATAAATTGAATATAATCTTTCAGTTCTTGAGGCAACTCTTCATAAGTTTTACATTGTGAAATATCTTGTTTCCAACCTTTAAGGGAAGTAAGTATGGGTTCAATTTTCACACTTGTATCTGCGGGTACACGTTTTGTTTCCACACCATCAACTTTGTATGCAGTACAAACCTTAATTGTATCAAAGTCGGACATTACATCAGCTTTTGTCAGAACGATTTCTGTAACACCATTCACCATAACAGAATATTTGAGAGCCACAAGGTCTAGCCAGCCACAACGTCTTGCTCTTCCTGTAGTTGCGCCGAATTCGTGGCCATTTTTCTGTAATAGTTCTCCAGTTGCATCAAAAAGTTCTGTTGGAAACGGTCCTGCTCCCACGCGCGTGCAGTACGCTTTTACAATTCCGATAACTCTTCCCGCACGAGCAGGTGCCAACCCCAAACCTGTAAAAGCACCAGCAGCTACAGTATTAGAAGATGTTACAAATGGATAGGAGCCAAAGTCAATATCCAACAACGTTCCTTGTGCGCCTTCTGCCAAGATTGTTTTTCCGTTGTTCAATAAATCATTCAATTCATACTCGCTATCAATTAGTTGGAAATGGCGCAATCTATCCAACGACTTGAGCCATTTCTCAACCATCTCTGGCAACATTTCTGAATAATCAAAATTATATTTATCTAACAAATATTTATGATTTTCTAGTAATGTATTGAATTTATTTTCAAAGTCAGGCGAAATTACATCGCCCACGCGCAAACCATTCCGAGCAATCTTATCTGTATATGTAGGACCAATTCCTTTTAAGGTAGAGCCAATCTTTTGAGCTCCTTTTTTTGCTTCCAAAGCTGCATCCAACAACTTATGGGTCGGCATAATCAGGTGCGCTTTTTTAGAAATTTGAAGATTTTTCTTGGGCATCATTCCCATCTTTTCTAAGCCTAACACCTCATCTTCAAAAATCACAGGATCAATTACTACACCGTTTCCAATAATGTTGATTTTATCTTGATGAAATATTCCAGATGGAATAATATGCAAAACGTGTTTAATATCATTAAACTCTAAAGTATGGCCAGCATTTGGACCACCTTGAAAACGAGCAATTACGTCATATTCAGGAGTTAATACATCTACAACTTTACCTTTACCTTCATCACCCCATTGTAAACCAAGAAGAATATCTAATTTCATTTGTCTAATTTTTTTCAGTTCGCAAAAGTAACTTTTTTTTTCTACAATTCAGCCAAAAGTTGAGACCATTTTTCATCTGATAATTTTGCACCCACTACTTCAATAATTGCAGAAGATAATTTAGTAGCTAAATATCCAGATTTTTCTATGCTATATCCATTCATCAAACCATAAAGAAAACCTGAAGCATAGATATCGCCTGCACCAGTTGTATCAATACGAGTTGCGGGCAACGGTTCCACACGCACAACCTCACCATTCGCCTTAATTAGAGAACCTTTTGCACCCAATTTTACTACCGAAATAGGACAATATTGCGATAATACTTCCAACGCTTCTACCTCTTCCTTTCCGCTAAATGCCTTAGCTTCCTCTTCGTTAGCAAAAATAATATCTACATAATCGCGCAGCAACTCCTCAACAAAATCGCGCATCGATTCTACCAAGTTATAAGATGCCATGTCCATAGAGATTTTCAATCCTGCAGACTTGGCACGTTTGCACACTTCTAGAATCAACTGCTTATTAAAAATCAAGTAACCTTCTACATGAATATAATCATAATCTTTAAGCACATCATCAACCAAATCTTCTGGGGTAAGTGTTGACGCTGCTCCCAAATATGTAGCAAAAGTACGTTCTCCGTCAGGTGTGATAAAAGTGGTAGCAATTCCTGTATCAATATCTGAATAACAAAGGTGAGGTTCTATGTTAGAATTAATCATATCCTTTTGGAAACTTTCACCAGCAAAATCGCGAGAAATTTTCCCAATAAAACCCGTTTGTGCACCTAACCGCGCCAATCCGTGAATTGTATTTGCTGTAGATCCGCCAGAAGCTATAGATTGTTTTAGGTGAGAAATTTCTGCGTGTATCGCTCTCTTTTTCTCCTCATCAATCATCTCCATTCCACCCTTTTGTAAACCATATTTTTCAAATAATGATGGATCATCAATATCTACCAAAATATCTACCAAAGCATTTCCAATGCCTAAAATCTTACTCATCTTTTTTAAATTGATTTTTGAAATTTAGCTGCACACCATCCATTTTTCTCTTTAAAATCAATACGTTGTAGGTGTAAACTATTTGCTTTTTCCGTTATTTTTTCTAAATCTTCGCCTACATAAAATCCGCTGAAGAGAATGGTTCCGCCATTTTCCAGTACGTTGACATAGGCTTCCATATCGTTTAGGAGAATATTGCGATTGATATTTGCTATTATTAGGTCAAATGTTTCTGCACCCAAAAGTGCGGCATCGCCCCATTTTACCACAATCTCCTCTGCTTGGTTGCGAGCATTGTTTTCAATATTGTTTTTGTAGGCCCACTCATCATTGTCGATTGCTACCACAGATGCAGCACCGCGTTTGTACGCCAACAATCCCAAAACTCCAGTTCCTGCACCCATATCCAATACCCGTTTCCCTTCTGGAGAATCTTCCAAAAGATAGGTAATCATCAACGATGTTGTTTCGTGGTGTGCTGTTCCGAAGGACATCTTCGGTTCTATAATAATTTCATACTCAACATCTTCCTTCTTTTCATGGAAGGGTGCACGGATATAACAACGGTCAGCAATCAATACGGGTGCGTAGTTAGATTCCCACACAGCATTCCAATTCTGAGTTGGCACATCATTAATTACGTATGTAAGGCGAGCTTCAGGAAATTGCTGTTCTAACATCTCCTTTATAGCCTCCTCTTTATACAAATGTTTGGGAATATATGCCAATAAAGTAGCATCATCTTCATCTGAAAAACTATCACAGCCCTCTTCTGCAAGGTAAGAGATAAAAATCTCTTTCCATAAATCGGGTTGCTCAAAACAAATTTTAATCTCTAAATAGTCCATATATTATTCTACTAATTTGCCACTTGTCGTAAATATCAATGCTGAGGTTTCTCCAGATTTTTTACTGAAAATTACAACTCTATAGTAATTTTTCTTTTCAATGATACGTCTTACGGAATAATATTCTGTAATTTTAAATCCTTTGCAATTTTTCTTCACAAAGCCAGCAATATTGGGGTTGATATTTCCCATATTGGCAGCCGTACGAGTTTCAATAATATTGCCATTACCCTCCATTACCACTATTTCTTTACCTCTCACACCGAAATAGGTTGCCAAGAAATAACCTTCATCATCTTCAGAGTATTCCACGCCAGTTACTTTAGGATATTTTGCTTTAAAAGCATTTACAACAGTTGTCGGAATACTTGCATCAACTTGTGTTAAATTTTGGCTTGACAATCGGTCCACACCTTCCACCTCAGCATCGTCAGCATTTCCTGGTTCGTAAGCTTTGAGGAATTTTCCTGTTTTATCGAATACCAAAGTTGTAACTTCTTTGGTTTTAGAATTTTGCTTTTCGATAATATCAACCATAATTTTATCTTGTTTATCGGCACGCAACTCTTTCAAACCATACACAAATTTGTATCCTTTATAATAATTGGTAAGATGTTTAATCACACCTTGTGGCAATTGTTCATCGGTAATATCTGTATAGGTAAATTGCCAAACTCCCTGATTGTTGAAGTGAAGTTCATTACGCACCTCATTTACTTTACAAACCACTAGATAACCATTGTTGTATTTGTACCAAACTGGGCTATCGGGACGAGGTACTTTTTTGGTAAATGCTTTGTTCACTGTACCTGGAATTTCGGAAGGTGCCAACTTGTCGGCATCAGCAACAGAAACCTCCAATTGCGGTTGCGGCTTAGCGGATCGTTCTGGTTTCGGAGCAGCTGGCTTTGGTGCTGGAGCGGGTTTCGGAGCGGGCTTTGCTTGGGCAGGTTTTCCTTGCGAAGATTTTCCCTTTTCTGGTGCAGGTTCTTCACTCTTACCACTACGAAGTGCTGCATAGTTTTGTGCTTCTTCAGAAATGGAGAAGTTTTCAGGATCTGTTCGCGTGAGTAAACGCCCCATGTCATCAAAAGTTAAAATAGAGTTTTCTGCTCCTACTTGGTCTGGCCTTACCTCAATATGATAATACATACTTACCGAAGGTGCCTCGCGCGTTTGCGATACTTTTATCACAAATAGTGGATAATTGGTTTCGATATAATCAATAATTGCAGTTGGTAGTGAATTTTTGGGAACAGAATATTGTGTTTCCAAAAAAGTTCCATCTTGTTGGATAAAGATTGTTCCTACTACGCCGCTGTTTTTGAATGTTGCTTGATAAACTCCATCTTCCAACAACCATTGCGTAACTTTTGCGCCAGACTGTTCAAAATCAAGAGTTTGAATAACATCATCTGGAATATCTTCCTGCTTTAATTTCTGACCAAACAACGATGGCGTTGCCCAAAACATAGCCAAAGCTATGAGCGATAGTGTAAAAATACGTGTAAAACTACTCATACATATTATATTTTTATAAAGTGCCAAAAATACGACTTTTTTTTGGAGGAAATACTCCTCACTACTCTTCTGTATAAAATATTGTGTCAAAATGATTTATGTTGAGATCATAATGTTCTTCTACCCACTGAATCACCATTTTTTCGATCTTTTCATCTAAAGAAATAGCAATTTTACCCTCCGATGAAAGCAAAATATGGGACGCTCCCTTGTTTTTTTTCTGGTACATAATTTTCCCATCAACAAAAGTTTTTTCAATAATATCACACTCCTCTAGAAGGTGGATTGTATTATACAAAGTAGCCCTACAAATATAGTATTTACTTAGTATAAATTTTCTGTTAATCGTCTTTATTTCAAAAGGTTTTGTTTGCTCATGAATCATTCGCAAAATTGCAAATCTCTCTGGAGTTTTCTTCAATCTATTCTGCTCGAGAAAACTGTTAAATGTGTCAAAAAGTTGGTCAAAAGAGGAATCTGAGTTTTTCATTCTATTTTTTCGGCAAAGATAGAAAAAAAGCGTATTTTTGCAATCTGATTAAAAAAATATTCTTATGACAGCATTAGTTAAAACAGATTTTCAATTTCCGAAGCAAAGTTCGGTATATCACGGCAAAGTAAGGGACGTATATAATATCAATGATGAGCAGTTAGTGATGGTGGTTACAGATAGAATTTCTGCTTTTGATGTAATTCTTCCCAAAGGAATTCCTTACAAAGGAGAGATTTTGAACCGTATTGCTGCTAAATTCTTAGATGCTACTGAAGATATTTGTCCTAATTGGAAGATAGCTTCTCCCGACCCGATGGTAACGGCAGGTATTGCGTGTCAAGGAACACCCGTAGAGATGATTGTACGCGGCTATCTTTGTGGTAGTGCATGGCGCTCGTATAAAAATGGCGCTCGCTCTATTTGTGGTGTACCAATTCCAGAAGGTATGCGCGAAAATCAGGCCTTCCCGCAACCCATCATCACCCCAACTACCAAAGCTGAGCAAGGCGCACACGACGAGGATATCTCTAAAGAGGAGATTCTTGCCCAAAATTTGGTTTCACCAGAAATATATGCCCTAATGGAAAAATATGCAATGGAACTTTTCCAAAGAGGAACAGAAATTGCTAAAAAACAAGGACTTATTTTGGTGGATACCAAATATGAATTCGGATTGAAAGATGGAAAATTATATCTAATTGATGAAATTCACACTCCCGACTCCTCCAGATACTTCTATGCTGATGAGTATGAAGAACGTTTCAAAAACAACCTCCCACAAAAGCAACTCTCCAAAGAGTTTGTCCGCGAATGGCTGATGGAAAATGGTTTTCAAGGAAAAGAGGGACAACAAGTTCCAGAGATGACTGATGAAATCGTAAACAATATTTCAAACCGCTATATCGAACTATACGAGAATATTACAGGTGAAAAGTTTGTTAAATCTGAAACTGGCGACCTTGCTACACGCATTGAAACCAATGTTAAAAATTATCTGATAAGCCATTAAAATCTCCTCATTATTAAGAGATTTTACGCAATTCCCCAACTTAGCTCGCATATATGTTTGCCAAGTCGGGGAGTTTTGTTTATTTAAGAGGATTGTTATTCCTTATTCTCTGCCAATAAAGTTCTCTAATTCTTCAACGGTTTTGGGAATTGCAGGACCTAAAATGCGATGACCCGTTTCCGTAATTAGCACATCGTCTTCAATGCGAATACCGCCAAAGTCTCTGTACTCTTCCACTTTATCGTAGTTGATATATTCTTCAAATTTCTTTTCGTTTTTCCAAATATCAATAAGGTGAGGAACAAAGTAAATTCCTGGCTCAACAGTGAGCACGTGCCCTGGACGCAACTCTTTAGCCATACGCAGAGAGCCCCAGCCAAAGATTTTGCTGCGCTGAATGGTATCGTCGTAGCCTACGTAGTTTTCTCCTAAGTCTTCCATATCGTGAACATCTAAACCCATCTGGTGACCTAAGCCGTGAGGCATAAAGAGTGCCGTAGCACCAGCTTCTACAGCTGCTTCTGTATCTCCTTTCATCAAGCCTAACGCTTTTAAACCATCTGTAATAATGGTCATCGCTAATTTGTGAATTTCACGGTAACGAATACCTGGCTTACACGCATTGATACCTTCAACATTGGCTTTGAGTACGATTTCATAAATAGCTTTCTGTTTGGGCGTGAATTTACCATTTACAGGGAAAGTACGGGTATTGTCGGAAGAGTAATTCATTAGATTCTCCGCGCCCGCATCCATCAACAATAGTTTACCATCTTCCAAAACTTGGTTGTGGTTGTGATTGTGCAAAGTTTCACCATGTTGCGAGAGGATTATTGGGAAAGAAACACCATTCCCATAACTCAATGTAATCCCTTCAGCAATACCGAAAAGTTCCTGCTCTGTTTTGCCTACACGACAATTTTTCATCACTTCGGTGTGCATTTTATGTCCAATAACACACGCTTTTTCAATCTCCTGAATTTCAAACTCATCTTTTATCTCGCGAAGTGCAACAATACTTTTTATAAGTGCTATTGATGCGGAAGCCTTGAGATCGTCAATAGCAATGCCAGTAAGCTTAGATAAGGCGATTTTATTCTCCGCGCGGTAAGGTGGAGTGAAGTGAATTTTTCTACCTTTTTGAGCTGCAATATAACCCGCTAATTCCGACATCGGACGAGTCTCTGAAATTCCTACACGAGCAGCTAAATCTTGAACTTTGGGTTGGTCACCCATCCAAATAATATCGTCAATCTCAAAATCAGTTCCAAATAAAATGGTTTGCTCATTGTCAAAGTCAATAACTGCAGCAAAATTGGAAAGCGATAAGCCGAAGAAATATAGAAAGTTACTATCTTGACGTTGTTTATATTGATTGGAAGGATAGTTCATTGGAGATTCTTCGTTGCCTAAAAATAGGGCAACACCCTCTTTCATCAATTGGGTAAGTTTTGCTCTTCTATTTTGATATACTTTAAAGTCAAATAATGGATTCATATTAATTTCCTTTCTTATTTATAGGTTGAACATTTCTTTGAGGTAAAGAGGTTGTTTTATTTACTTTGGGTGGAGTAACCGATTCTGGAGCTGCTGCTGGAGTTGCTATTGCAGCCGGACCTTGCGGTTTGTAGTGATATTGGAAGAAGTCATTGTACAAACTTCGTTTGTCTGTTTTGTTGTAGTAAGTAGTGTAGTTGACAGCACTCATTGCGTAGAGTTTTATGTCTCCAGAGGCAAATTTCGGACCAAAGTTTACATCATTGACAATTACCGAATAGTAACTCATTGCACCTTCCATATTTTTGAACTTAGAAAGAGTTACTAATTGTTCATCTTGATTGATATAGAAACTGTTGATATTGAATTTTTGCAAACTGAAGAATTCTCGATTGAAAGCGGAAAGTTCAGATTTTATATCCGCAACAGTATGCTTGTGAATATTGACAATCAATACAATATAGTGTTGTTCATTAGGGTTAAATTTAAAAGGTGAGTTAGCTGGTGGTGCAGCAGGTCCCTCTTGTTGTGTTTGAGTAGAATCGCCTACACTAGCCAAAATTTCAGAAACGTTTGCAAAGTTAGATAGATAGATTTTTGCTAATTCTGCTACTCCAGAGCCTGGATAGGTAGTGATGATTTGGGTTAATGCTGATTTTAGGGTATCCTCACCATGAATTTGTCCTATTGATACCGCACGAAGATAGTCAAATTTTGATTTCAACGTTTCGTCAGCACAATTAGGAATTACTTGGTCTGCTTCAGAAACTACATTGGCCCAACGTTTGTTTACATAATTATCGTATGTGGTTTCATATCTCTTTTCAAACTCTTTCATCTTCTCTAACAGTTTGGTGTAATACTGTGGGTCAAGAATGAGTTTGGCGTAATCACTTTCTGGATAACGTGTCAAAATAATGTTTTTATTTTCATCACTTTTGCTTTGGTTCTTGAGTTTTCCATAACTGGAGTATAAAATGTAGTAGGAAGGCAGTGCATTGGTATCTTGTGGAAAACGAGTAGTGAGACTTTCTAACATTTCGTTAGCGCGAGGGTAGTCGAGAAGTTGGTCGTAATAGATGATTCCTGCATTATACATAGCTATGGAAATCAATGCGTTAGACGTATCAATAGCACCCGGTGTCATCGGTAAATCTTGAGTATAATATGCAGGCTTTTTGGGGTCAGTTTCACGTTGTACGATAAGGTTTCCATCTTCATCATATTGTGGGATAGTGTCGGCCCCACTATTCATATTTTCCATATCGTCGAAACTGATTTGTTGCTTGTTACTTACTAACCAGTTATCTTCCAATTTTCTATTTCCGAATCTTCTGTAGAATTCTGTGGCTCCAGCACTTACTAATCCTGGATTGTAAAAGTACCATTCAGTACTTCCGCTGGTGTTTACGTTAACGTTAGCAAAACTTGAGGTGGATTGTAATAACAACATTCTGTCCGCTTCCTCTTTGGCAAGACGACGTTCTTCTTCGGTATATTTGTTAATCATTTTCTTTACCCAAGCATCGCGTTGCGCAGGTGTCATCTTAGCAATCCGTTGCAAACTATCCTGTAATTCAATTACTTGAAGATTATCAACAAGATCTTTCAAAGTTGCAGCTTTGCTGATGATGGAGTTATAATTCGGATAATCTTTGGGCAAAGCCATCAATGCTGTGTCGTAGTAGTGCTGTGCCGTTACGTATTCATTGTCTTCAAAAAATAGGTCCGCTAATGTAATGGAAGATAGAGTTTTTTGATAGTTGTTGTTAACGGATGTAGCAACTGATTTAGCTAAAAAGTCCACACGTTCTTCTCGGTTTTCATCAATTCGCGAAATCTCAGAAAGCGCATAGTAGATTTGGTCTTGATAGTCATTATTTTTCTCCTCCTCTAACATCTTATCAAACTCCTTGATAATAAGAGCTTTTGATTCTTTTGTTCCGTCATAGTTAGAAGCTAAATGCATTCTTGCAGAAAATTCCATTGAGTAAGGTGGAGTACTTTTGATAACTGCTAGAAAATGTTGTTGTGCATTTTTGGGTTCATCAATGGTTTCGTAAAGCTGTCCCAATATGAAATGCATTCTGTTTCGGAAATCTTTTTTAGGTCTATTTTTGAGTGCATCTAACAGATATTCAATAGCAATCTCTTTGTCGCCATCGGGTGCGGTTAGGTTATACTCCACAACAGCAGCATCATAAAGAAGATTTAATTTCTTTGACTTTTTATCTTGCACGTATGGATAGATTTCGTCCAAAAGAGTTTGCGCACGAGAATAATATTTTTGACGTAGGGCACAACGGGCATTTAAGATCTTTGCTTCCTCTCTTAATCCCCAATCTGGATATTGGGCATCAATATAGAAAAAATAACGTTGTGCTTGAGAGTAATCTTGCTTATAAAAGAAAGCTTTACCCATCATCAAGTAGGCATCATCCATCGTTTTCACATACTCTTTACCACGAATCAGCATCGAATGCTTGTAAATTGCCTTGGAAGCTTTTTCTATGGTTTTGTCAAATGAAGGAAGTGCTGAACTAAGTTTCTCTTTAGGAGGATAATAGTAGATAGGAAGAAGCATGGTGTAGTTGTCTTCTTGCTTTTTCTCAATATCTTCAATTCCCTTTTTTAAGGCTTCCTTACCATTGAAGTTGACATTATATTTTGACGTAATGGTATGATATGCCCGATTAGGAAATGTATTTTTGCGCGTTGAACAAGATGTTATACACACTAATACTCCTGTAATCAGGATTATACAATATAAAATGTTGGATATCTTTTTCAATTTTAAAGAGTATAAATGAAACGTAATTATCTACTAACGTAATAACTATCTTTTTATTTTTTTATACTTTCAAAATATTGTTCCATAAGTCGTTGAATATACTTTCCTAATACATCAAACTCAATATTTACAATGGAACCAGGCACAAAGTTGTGAAAGTTGGTTACCTTATAGGTATATGGAATGATAGCTACAGAGAAATGTCCCTCTTCCGAATCTACAACAGTAAGACTAACTCCATTGATAGAGATTGAACCTTTGGGAACCGTAAAGTTGTTTTTGGTAGTGTCATAATTGAAGAAGAATCTCCAACTTCCATTGTCATCAACAACCTTTTCGCAAACTGCGGTTTGGTCCACGTGACCTTGCACAATATGACCATCAAACCTACCATCCATCAACATACTGCGCTCTAAATTTACTTCATAACCGACATGCCAACTTCTGAGGTTGGTTTTGAGCATGGTTTCATCCATTGCCGTTACAACATATTGATTTTTAGAAGTATCAATACTTACAATAGTAAGACAGCAACCATCGTGTGCCATACTTTGGTCTATTTTTAGTTCATTCGCAAAATCAACTTCAATAGTAAAATGATAGTTGCTATTTTCTTGTTCTATTTTAACGATTTTTCCTGTTTTTTCAACAATTCCTGTAAACATAATCTCAAATTTTAAAGTTTGCAAAGGTATATAAAAAAGTTAGATTTCTTGTTCTGGCATATAGATTTCCAAAACTTTACTTTTCCCATTGGGTACCAAGTTGATCTCAGGAAGAATAGCGGGTACCAAAATTGTTTCACCAGCATAAATTACTTCATGAATATCATCATTAAAAAGGTGAACCTCTCCTTCAATACACATGTAAATAATGAAGGATTCGATATTTACATATACCTTTTGAATTGGCTTTTCAAAGTTTAATATATTGATATTGAAATATTTAGACCTAAAAAGTTTAGAAGAGGTATTTTCTTTCTCTTCATATTCAAGTTTGTATTCATATTTTTCGTTAAAGTGAATGGCTTGCAGAGCTTCTGCGCAGTGGAGTTCACGTGATTGCCCGTTGTCATCGGTACGATTCCAATCAAAAATACGATATGTGCAATCAGAGGCTTGTTGAATCTCAGCTAGCATAACACCCTTTCCGATAGCATGAACCGTTCCTGCAGGAATGAAGAAGGCATCCCCTTTTTGTACGGGATAAAAAACCAATAGTTTGTCAATATAACCCTCTTTAACAGCTTTTTCGTAGTCGGCACGTTTTACTCCTTTTTTGAATCCAACGTACAAACCTGCGCCAGGTTCGCAATCAACAACATACCAAAGTTCGTTTTTACCTTGTTGTCCATAAAGTTGATATGCCAATTCATCGTCAGGGTGAACCTGAACAGAAAGGTCATCATTAGCATCGATAAATTTGATAAGCAGAGGAAACCCAAGCCCGAAACGATTGTAAATAGCGTCTCCAACCAAGTCTCCCATATAGAGTTCAATCATCTCTTGAAGATCGTTTTCAGCTAAATATCCATTGTTTACTACAGATATATCTCCCTCAATATCAGATATCTCCCAGCTTTCACCAAATCTTCTATCACGTTTCTCTTCATCGGAAATGACGCCTCCGTTACGCTCAATCTGATAAATTTTATCATATAATTTTTCTAATCGTTCTCCTCCCCAGATTTTACTTTTAATAATAGGAGTAAATTTTAAAGGATATAAGCTCATTTTATGGATTATTTTTTGTGGGTTGATAGTAGTTGCGCGGGGAAATTTTTATGGGTTGATATTTTTTGTCTGGATTTCGTCCTTGAACGTTAGCATGAAAAACCCATTTCCCATTTTTAGGTATAAATCCTTGATTGATACTTGATTCAGGCACTAAATATGAAGGTAACTGAGGCATTCCGTCCTCTTGTTCAATGAGAGAATCGAAGATAATCATATCGCTATAAATCTGCTCGTAAATCATTTTCCGAGTTTTAGAATCTCGCTTTCCTGTACTTTGCAGATAGTAATGATTTTCATATTTGAGCGATAATGTAGCATCTTTTGAGTATTTCAGAATGACACGAGCGACCTTGCTCTCATATTTACTGAAGATTTTCGCTCCAAATTTAATCGGCTTGTTCGATTTTAAGTTCAGTTGCAAAACCTCAATAATTTTTTCGTTGGTAAATAGATTGTTCCCATTCCAACCTAATAAGGTATAGTAGGTTTTTTCTTTACTTTCTAAAGGAATAATTTTGTAGTAATTTGCTCCGTACCAATTGTTTTGGTCACTAATCGTTGTACTTGGATAAGCAATTGAGCTACGTTTGTCATAAAGCGGATATATAATGTACTTCTTCCGATACTCATTATATAAATGTATAAAACCAAAATTTTCGTATGTATAATCATCTTTCAAAACATACCAAGTAAATATTTTGAAAAGATTGTCGGGAGACGCAACAACAGAGAAGTTCTTGACAGAATCCCATTTAAATTTAAAAGAGTTTTTCTCCATCAAAATAGACTCCAAAAGAGTCATAAAATCTTCATTCAGAGAAATTCTTTCCTCTTCAGTCGGACTATACAACACCTCTTGGCGTAACTTTATCAAGGAATCTTCCCAAAAACGAAAATCAAAGTTCTTCTGGCAAAACCCTGAATAAAAAAGTGTTAGAAAATATATTACAACGAAAACTCTTTTCATATTTCTGTAAACGCAAAAATAACAAAAATATGATATAAATTTCCAACCATTACGCTACTTTTGTAACGTTGATTTTTTAATAAATAGGTACGAATCTTAAAGATTTACAACATATCAGGCATATCGTCCACCTCATCACTGCCCTTAGTCATTACCACGCTACGTTGAAGAGATGCCACCAATGAACCCAACATTTTAGTAAGTTCCATTAGCTGATTTCTTGAGTATTCCTTCTCTGACTCGCTCATATATGTCAATCGAGATGCTATTTCTGTAAAAACAACACATTCTCTTACAGAACTTTTTGACATTTTTAAGTAATAGACAAATTGAGCTTTGTTACGAGCAGAACCTTCTGCAAGATTAAGAGCAATATTATGCGCAGATTTCATAAAAGGTTCTCCTAATGTACCTTCTGCAGTGTCAGGAAAAGTTGCTACAACATCGTGTAACCAATTGATGTAATCGAGAGCTTTTGCGTAGATTCTTAAGTCTTCAAATCGGAAGAAGCTAACTTCATTTTCTTGTTCGTTCATGATGCCTTTTGTTTAGTTAGAAATATGCCACAAAATTACTCATTTTTTTATATTATGCAACTTTTTTTTGCATAAAAATGCTTTTTTTTTGATTTTTTTACACAAAATATCTATTTTTCCCCATTTTTGCTCTATTTTACAACATTTCAACCATTTTTTTTGCTTTGTTTTTCTACAAATAGCTTTTATTCAACCATTTTTTACTATATTTTTGCAACATTAATAATAGAATCAATAATATGATAAACGAGTGGGTGATTTTTGAAAAGAAAATAGGATTTGACATAATAAGAGAATCTGTTAAAAGATTGTGTATTAGCGAAATGGGAAAGGAACGGGTGGAGCAAATTGAAATGTCAACTCAATATGATATAGTGTTAAAGTTGCTGGAAGAAACCCACCAATTTCAAGAGGTATTACGCTTTGATGACCCATTCCCTGCGCAAGATTTTTATGATATGCGCGCAGAATTGGCAAAGATTCGGTTAGAAGGTACTTTTTTGGAAATAGATGAATTGGCCAATTTGAGAGCTATGCTACAAGCCATTATTGGCGTGGTCGTCTATTTCCGTGTGAAAAATGAAGAGGAAAAATACCCTCGATTGTGGGCTCTATGCGAAGATATTTTTATGGAAAAGGAGCTGTTGGAAGCAATCAATAAAATTTTAGACCCGAAAGGACAACTTCGTGATAATGCTTCTGAGGAGTTACGCCGAATTAAACGTGAAATTATTCGCATTTCTGCCGAAGCTGATAAAAAGGTTAAACATCTGCTTTCCAATGCAAAACAGAGTGGCTTAGTAAAAGAAGATGCCGAGATGACAGTACGTAACGGCCGTCTATGCATCCCTGTTCCAGCCGCCTTTAAACGTAAATTGCCTGGCTTTATCCACGATGAGTCCGCAACTGGACAAACCGTATTTATTGAACCTACTGAAGTTTTTGACGCTAATAATGAACTCAAAAATCTCATCAATGCAGAACGCCGGGAAATGATTCGTATATTAACAGAAATTACTAATCAAGTGCGTAATTCTATCCCCAATATTAATGTGGGAATTGAGTTTTTAGGCCATATCGATTTTATTCGTGCTAAAGCCCTTTGGGCAATAGAAACAGAGTCCATAATTCCACATATTTTTGACAATCAGCTGATTAATTGGCAAAAAGCGGTTCACCCACTGCTTTATATCGCACTGAAAAAAAATCAGAAAAAGGTACAACCTTTAGATATTTCACTTTCTCTAGAACAACGTATTTTGATTATCTCGGGTCCAAATGCGGGCGGAAAGTCTGTTTGCCTCAAAACGGTAGGCTTATTGCAATATATGATGCAGTGCGGATTGTTAGTTCCAATGAGTCCAACTTCGGAAATGGGAATTTTCAACAGATTTTTTATAGATATGGGAGATGAGCAATCGATTGATAATGACCTAAGTACTTATAGTTCTCATTTGAGTAATTTAAAATTAATGATTGAAAACCTGAACAATCGTTCGCTCTTTTTAATTGATGAGTTTGGCTCGGGTACGGAGCCAACTTTAGGTGGTGCAATGGCCGAAGCAATTCTCGAAACAATGTATAATTCAGGCGCATTTGGTGTTATTACTACGCACTACGGGAACCTTAAGGTTTTTTCCAACCATCATCCACAAGCACAAAATGGAGCAATGCTTTACGATACGCAGGCAATGAAACCGCTTTTTATTCTGAAACAAGGAAAACCTGGAAGTTCTTTCACTTACGAAATTGCAAGAAAAATTGGACTTCCTGAAGAGATTATTGCTAGTGCAATGGAAAAGTCGGGAACTGCGCAAATTGATTATGAGCGCAAGTTAGAGGAAATTGAGTTAGAAAAGCGTGAAATCGACCAAAAATTAAAAATGGTAAATGATGCCGACGAAAAGTTAGCCGAAATGATTGCTCAATATAGCGAGAAATTTTATGAATTTGAAAAGCAACGAAAAGAAATAATACAAAAAGCTAAAAATCAGGCGGTTTCAATTATTGATAGCGCAAACCAAGTGATTGAAAAAACAATTCGCGACATTAAAGAGGTTAAAGCAGATAAGGAAAAAACAAAAGAGATTCGCAGCGAAGTGACACTATTGCGTAGCGAATTTAAGAAAGAAATAGAAAACGCTGAAAACGAGGAAGCACTAAAACCAATTGTACCACTGAGAAAGGAAAAAAGCAAAGCCAAGGAGGAAAATTTTGATTCCAAAATAAAAGTGGGAGATGCTGTTTTTATGATGGATATGGAGATTACTGGCGAAGTAGCAGAAATTAATGGTGATGATGTTACCATCAATTTCAATTCCGTTTTCTTCAGAACAAAAATGAAAAAACTGACAAAGATTAGTCAACGTGAGGCTCGAACTATTAAGCGGGGTGGTAATGCCAAATATAATGGCACTCGAATTGGTGACATTCTCAATGAAAAAGTTGCAAAATTTGATCCCAATATTGATGTGCGAGGAAAGCGTGCTGAGGAAACTCTGCAGATTATTGAAGCATTTATAGATGAAGCCGTACTACTCAACATACATCAAGTCAAGATTTTACACGGAAAAGGAAATGGAATTTTGCGCCAAGTTATTCGCAAGTTTCTAACGAAACGTTCCGAAGTAACGAGTTTCCATGACGAAGCTTTGGATCGTGGAGGTGAGGGCATTACTGTTGTTAATCTTTAATGATGATTTGCTTTTTTTTCGACTATTCATATTAAAAATAATTGTATTTTTGCAGCCTCAAAAGCCACTTTAGCTCAGTTGGTAGAGCAACGCATTCGTAATGCGTAGGTCGCGAGTTCAAGTCTCGCAAGTGGCTCCCAATAGGTACTCAGTTCGGGTACCTATTTTTTGTAAGTATAAATAACAAAAAACCACCTCGTAAGAGGTGGTTCTCATCAAACATTATGAACAAAATTTATGCTTCTTATTGTTCACAAGGAACAACAGAAACATAGGATTTTCCATTAGATTTTTTCTTAAACTGAACAGTTCCATCAATTAAAGAGAAAAGGGTGTGATCTTTACCCATTCCTACGTTAAGACCTGGATTGTGAACAGTTCCTCTTTGGCGGATAATAATGTTTCCGGCTCTAACTGCTTGACCACCGAAAATTTTCACGCCTAATCGTTTGCTTTCGGATTCACGACCGTTCTGTGAACTACCGACACCTTTCTTATGTGCCATACGACTATCTTTTTATTTGTTAATACTCAATTTAATTATAAGGTAATATCATTAATTTGAATAGAAGTCAAACATTGACGATGTCCATTCATTTTTTGATAACCTTTTCTTCTTTTCTTTTTGAAAACAAGAACTTTGTCACCTTTGAGGTGTTTCAAGACGGTGGCGGTTACTGATGCACCAGATACGGTGGGGGCGCCGACTCTTACATTACCGTCTGCATCTACAAGCATAACGCGGTCGAAATTAACTTGCGACCCTTCTTCAGCTTTGAGGCGATGAACATAGATCTTTTGATCTTTTTCAATCTTAAATTGTTGCCCTGCTATTTCTACGATTGCGTACATTTGTTAATGAATTTAGTTAATAATTTTGGGACGGCAAAAATATAAAAAATTCCATTACAAATCTAAAAAATGTAACATTTTGATAAACTTTTTCGTTTTCTGTTTGTCTTTATCATACTAATTTTTTAAAATGTTTGTAGTTATGAAACAAAATTCGTTTTCTAAAACATTGATAATGACACTTTTAACTGTTGTTATTTCTTCGTGTTATGCACAAAATTCCAATGAGAAAACTCAGAAAAATAGTGCAGGTTCAACTGCTAATTATGTTGATTTAACCTACGCTTCGGAGCAATCTGTACACGCAGTTGTCCATATTAAGACAGAATTTTTGAAGAAAAATTCCATTTGGGACGATTTTTTTGGGGGCAGTTTTTGGGGAGACTTTTTTGGTTCTTCTCACGGGAATCAATATCCTGTTATGGCTGCTGGATCTGGCGTTTTAATATCTGCTGATGGATATATTCTTACTAATAATCATGTGGTGGAAGATGCCGTAAAGGTAACCGTAACCTTGAATAACAAACGTGAATATGAAGCAGAAATTATAGGAACTGACCCAGATGCTGACCTGGCTCTTATTAAAATTAATGATCAGGGGTTACCATATCTTCCGTTTGCTAACTCCGATGATGTTCGCATTGGCGAGTGGGTTATCGCTGTGGGAAATCCTTTTAATCTTACTTCTACCGTTACCGCAGGAATTGTGAGTGCAAAAGCTCGCAATCTGTCAATCTTAGGCTCTGATAATCCCAATGCAATTGAGTCGTTTATCCAAACCGATGCTGCTGTAAATCAAGGTAATAGTGGAGGTGCATTAGTAAATGTAAATGGTGAGCTAATCGGAATAAATACGGCTATCGCTTCTGGAACAGGATATTACACAGGATATTCTTTCGCCGTTCCTTCTAATATAGCTCGCAAAGTAGCTGACGATTTAAAAAACTATAGAAGTGTACAGCGTGCATACCTCGGTGTAGCGGTAATAGAACTTGATGGAAAAAAAGCTGATGAACTTCAACTTGATGAGGCTAAAGGTCTTCTTGTTGCCGCTATTTCCGAAAGTAGTGCTGCCGCTAATGGAGATTTGAGGGAAGGTGACGTGATACTTTCTCTAAACAATCAAGAGGTGAACACACTCTCCGAAATGAGAGGAGTGCTCTATCAATATTCTCCTGGAGATAAAGTAACTCTTCAGGTACTGAGAGGGAAAGAGATTCTAACTAAAGAGGTAGAACTTTATAATCATAAAGGGAATACTGAAATTGTTAAAAATCCAGAGGAAGAAGTGTTGCAATCATTAGGCGCAGCATTCGAAAATTTAACCTCTCAAGAACTGAAATTTTACCGCATAAAAGGTGGTGTTAAAGTGACAAAAATCTATCCTGGTCTTTTTTCTGAATCAGGAATCGAACCAGGTTTTGTTATCACAAGTATCAATGGTACAACAATTTACAATATAGATGAATTAAATAAGTTCTTTAAATATAATAAACGCCAATATATTTCGTTAGAGGGCGTGTACGATGACGGATATTATCGTTATACATATACTATACAATTACAATAAAATAATATGAGACAATTAGTAATTACAAAATCCATTACCAATCGTGACGGAGCTTCTTTAGATCGCTATCTTGCAGATATCGGTAGAGAGGGTTTAATTTCTGCAGAAGAGGAAGTGGAATTGGCGAGAAGAATTAAGGCAGGAGATAAGGAAGCCTTGGAAAAATTGACAAAGACAAATTTGCGATTTGTAGTTTCTGTTGCTAAACAGTATCAAAATCAAGGAATTGGTCTTCAAGATTTGATTAATGAAGGAAATTTAGGGTTGATTAAGGCAGCAACCCGCTTTGATGAAACTCGTGGATTTAAATTTATCTCTTTCGCTGTTTGGTGGATTCGTCAAGCTATTCATCAAGCTATCGCCGATCAATCTCGTATCGTTAGGCTTCCTCAAAACCAAGTGGGAACTATCAATAGAATGAAAAAAGAGATTGCTAAATTGGAACAGACTTTGCAACGTACTCCTACCATTGAGGAGATTGCCAACGTGTTAGATCTTCCAGAATATAAGGTTACCGAATTGCTAAAGATGAACTCCCGTACGCAATCTATGGATTCTCCCGTTACAGAAGATGACGACGTGAAATTCGTTGACACCTATATTCCTGATGATGATGAAAGAACTGACTCTAAATTGATTCAAGAGTCTATCAATACAGAAGTAGAAAAAGTTTTATCTATTCTTCCTGAAAACGAAAGAAATATTTTGAAACTCTATTTTGGAATTGATGCTCCGTACGAGTACACCTTGGATGAAATTGGTGATAAGTATGATTTGAGTCGTGAACGCGTTCGCCAAATCAAGGACAGAGCACTCAAACACTTGCGCCAAGAAGCTCGTAATAATAGAATCCTATCTATGTTAAAATAATCGAATATATTGCCTATAGATAAGATTTACTTTTTATATGTCTAAAAAGATACTGATTGTAGATAGAGTTCACCCTCTTTTAGTGGAAACACTATCAGAAAGAGGTTATCTCTGTGAAACAAATCAAACGTTAACACACAATCAATTTGTCGATTTACCCGATACCTACTATGGATTGATAATCCGTAGTAGGTTTCCTGTTGATAAGGTTGCACTCTCTTCCAAACCCAATCTGCGATTTGTATTACGCATAGGTTCAGGTGTAGAACATATTGATATTGATTATGCTAAAGAGTTAGGAATTTGTTGTTTAAGCACACCCGAAGGAAATGCAGGCTCCGTAGCTGAACATTGCCTCGGAATGTTGATTGCCGCTCTAAAAAATATTCCTATAGCAAACAACGAAGTGCGACAAGGAAATTGGTTACGCGAAAAAAATAAGGGGTCCCTCATAGAGACACATACCATCGGAATTATTGGATACGGAAACACAGGACCCGCTTTTGCAAAGATGCTTGCCCCTTTCGGCTGCACAATTTTGGCATACGACATTCGACCAGATTTCAATAGTGATCCCTATTGTCAAAAAGCTTCCCTCGACGAAATCTTAGAAAAATGTGATGTTATCTCCATACATATTAACTACACACCCGAAAATCACTATTTTGTGAATAGCA
>Ga0233362_1000076_pt1 | contig 22611 bp, 13 predicted proteins | sample ElkDunMinimDraft_22_FD_180674 | JGI IMG/M metagenome (GOLD analysis project Ga0233362, IMG submission 180674) | Fecal eukaryotic communites from dung pellets of Tule Elk in California, USA - Elk Dung C1 | ecosystem: Host-associated > Mammals > Digestive system > Large intestine > Fecal | place... | reverse complement strand
CGATCAAGAAGAGTCAGCAGCCACCTATTACTCCCCCTTTGCCCACTCTTCCTAAAAGCCTAAAAGATATAAAACTCACCGCCCATCAAAATGAGGCGTTAGATAGTATAAAGCGATTTATTAACGATGATAGTAAACGCATTTTTATTCTGAAGGGTTATGCGGGTACAGGAAAGACTACTCTTACACGTTTTCTTTTGGAACATCTTAAAAAGGAGAAAATTGATGTTTCTCTTATGGCACCCACAGGACAAGCTGCCAAGGTTCTATCTAACATCAGCAATTATCCAGCGGCTACCATTCACTCTAGTATTTATAAGCTCAACGATTTAAACAAAGATTTACCAGAGGAAAAGTTAGAGGAGTTAACTGCCGACCAAACTGGACAGTTGTATCTTACTTTCTACCCTACTCGAACAACATTTGATGATCAGTATAAAGGGAAAATCTATATTATTGATGAAGCCTCAATGATTTCTGACATAGAAGAGCTTTTGATATCGCAAGCAAAATATGGTAGTGGCAAGTTACTCACTGAACTATTGGAATATGACAAACACCCCAAAAGCAAATTTATCTTTATTGGAGACCCGTGTCAATTGCCACCCATACGCGGGCTTGAATCTCCCGCATTATCACCAAGTTACTTGCAAAAACATTTTAATTGCGGTGCCGATGAGTTCACGTTAACTGAAATTATGCGACAAGCAGGCGATAGCGACTTGATTATGGCGACAAAAAAAATCCGCGAACTCCGAGAAAATGCCCCTTTGGAAGAGGATTCATTTTCTGACTCCTGGGCACGACTACCGTTAAGAGACTGCAAAGAAACCCATATTTATCCTGACATTGATTCTATGTTAGGAAAACATATCGAATTGATCAAAAGTAATGGCTATAATGATTCTATATTTATTTGCGGAAGCAATAAAAGGAGAAATTTTTATTCTGCAAAAATCAGAAGAAGTTTGGGATTTTCCTCCCCACAAGTTGAAAAAGGCGATTTACTGATGGTAATTCAAAACAATATACCTACGGGATTACTTAATGGTGATATGGTTGAGGTTCTTCGTGTCGATTCTCAACGCACCTATAGAGCCAATTGCACATTTATCAATATTCACGTCAGAGAACTATTTACCCAAAAAGAACACAATGTGCTTCTAATGGAACAGCCCTTAAACCACAACTCTCTCAATATCAGCACCGATATGCAAACAAACCTATTTATAGACTTTGCTCAAAGGATGAACAAAAATGGAATCACCCAAAATAAACATCCAAAAGAGTTTCAGAAAGCCTTAATGGAAGACCCCTATTTAAATGCTTTACGTTGCCACTACGGATACGCCATAACGTGCCATAAAGCGCAAGGGGGCGAATGGAACAATGTGTTTATTGATTTTGGACTAAATATAAAAAATCCAACCCAAGAGAAATACCAATGGATCTATACTGCAGTTACAAGAGCCAGAACGGGACTACACGTATTAGACAAACCTTATATTTGCAACTTGGACGGAACCTCAGGAACTCCTTTTTACGAAACGATTTTTTTATAAAAATAGATTATGGAACTTATAATCAGCACTTTTGGCACATCACTCAACCGTGAAAATGAGGGATTTGTCATCACTACAACAGAAGGAAGACAGCGCATTCCGGCAGAAGGAATTACCTCGATTCAAATTAGTCGTGGCGCGCAAATCTCTTCCGATGCGGTAATGTTAGCAATGGAAAAAGAGATTGAGGTGCTATTTATGGATAAAAATGGCAATGTAATAGGCCGAATCTGGAGCCCCAAATATGGTTCTGTTTCCACAATTCGCAAAGGGCAGCTCAATTTCTCATTCTCTACAGAAGCTATCCGATGGATCAAAGAGGTTATCTGCCAAAAAATTGAAAACCAACAAGCCCTGCTGCTCACTTTTGAGAGTTCTGACATTATGATTCAGAATCACGTTCAGAAATCGATACGCAGGCTAGAAGATTACCGCACGAAAGTTTCCACTATCAACGGAGAGGTAATCTCGGATATAGCCTCCACTTTAAGAGGTTGGGAGGGATTATCGTCGAAAATCTATTTTGAAACGCTAAACCTTTTTCTTCCAGAACAATACCGTTTTGAAAAAAGAAGTCAACATCCTGCTACCGATGTTGCAAATGCATTTCTGAACTACGGCTACGGCGTTCTATACGGGAAAGTAGAGGGCGCACTCATCAAAGCAGGCATTGACCCATATATTGGGGTTTTGCACCGCGACGACTACAACCGCCCCGTATTGGTGTATGACGTCATCGAACTCTATCGCGTTTGGGTTGATTATGTAGTTTTTACCCTTTTAACCCAAAATGTAATTACTGATGAATTCTATTCTGTACAATCAGATGGCTCCTATTGGTTAGAATCTTTAGGAAGACGAGTGCTGATTCAATCGCTTAACGACTATCTGGAAGAAACTATTGAAGTAAATGGAAATAGTCGTTCTCGTGCCTATCAAATTTTTCTATATGCTCAAAAGTTAGCACAACAATTTAAAAAAGCAGAACGATGATACTATTTGGCAAAAACATAATTTCTTCGGGAGATGTTTTGACCAAAGTTCCTATTGTCAAAATCTTCCATGCACTCAAAAGCCCGAAAAGCGAAACGATTGCTCAAATTCGGCAACTCCGGATTGTTAGAAAGATAGATATCAAACGATATAATACTCTCAAACGGCAACTTCCCTACTTCGTTTGTGGAATCTTCACACCACCACTTCGAAAAAGTGAAAACTTTGCCTACATTGAATATTTCATTCTAGATATTGATAAAATTACCGAAAAAGGTCTCAGTGTTCAAGATTTACGCCAAAAGATAGAGAAAGATAATCGTGTTTTGCTCTGTTTCATTTCCCCAAGTGAAGATGGTATTAAAATCCTATTCAAATTAAAAGAACGTTGCTACGACAAAGGTATTTTCTCGTTGTTTTACAAAACATTTGCCCAGCAATTTGCTCGACAATACAACATTGAGCAGGTAATTGATAATCAAACTTGCGATGTAACGCGCGCTTGCTTTGTTAGCATTGACCCTCAAGCCTACTACAATCCTAATGCAGCAACGATAGAAATTGAAAAATTCTTACAAATTAACAATCCTACAGAGATGTTTGATATCAAACATCAATTTGAAATTCAAGAAAAAGAACATAGAAAAGAGATTGTAACTCCTGTTTCAGAAAAAGTTGATGTGGACGATGAGGTGATTCGGAATGTCAAGATGATTTTAAACCCCAAACTAGCACAAAAAGAGGAGAAAAAAGTATATATCCCCGAGCAGCTAACGGATATTATGGAAGAGTTGCAGAAATATATCACGGCAACAGGCATTCAGATTACAGAAATCATCAACATCTCATACGGAAAAAAGATACGAATGAAATCACGTACCAAGCAGGCAGAGGTAAATGTTTTCTATGGAAAGAGAGGATTTTCTGTAGTAAAATCTCCACGAAGTGGAACTAATGAAGAACTTAACGAACTGATGGCATCGCTTATACAATCATTTTTTGACCAAAACTAACACAATGCCGAGAAAAAAGAAACCGCCACTTACTTTTGTGGAGAAGATGAAAAAGCTCTATGCCGCAGGATTAAAACCGACGGAAGTTTCGGAGATTGCATCTGATGACATTGACTCCAACCAATCGTTACTTCCGTTAGAGAAAAGAGTTGAGCTATTATTTAATATTGTAAAGAATAAAAAAAGGGCAGCCACACAGATGTTATTTTTTGTAATGTATGATATAGAGAGCAATCGAGTTCGTCGGCAGATTGTCAAATATTTAGAGCGGCAAGGATGCACACGGGTGCAGAAATCGATATTTCTGGCAGATTTGCCGATTTCGCAGTACGAACAGATAAAGTCAGATTTAGCGGAAGTGCAAGCTTGTTATGAAAACTTTGATAGTATTTTGGTAGTACCCATTTCAACTGATTACCTCAAAGCGATGAAAGTTATCGGGCAAAGCATCAATGTAAATGTAATTACCAAAAGTTCCAATACACTATTTTTCTAAAAAAAACGTTGCATTTACAACAAAACAAATATATTACGTTCTTTGCTTATTGAAAAAATAAAATTTAGGTACATAAAAAAGGGAAAAAACGAGAAAAAAAACGGATATTACACTTATAACACATTAATAATCAACAGAGTCTATTTTTTACTCTCCAAGAGCAACTTCCACTAAAATAAGGATTAAGACATCTTTTACGGGAAATTTCCGAACAAGAGAGTTTAATCTCCAAGAGCAACTTCCACTAAAATAAGGATTAAGACACCTTGCATATTTACTCTCACGGCTCTTGCTTACTGTAGGTCTCCAAGAGCAACTTCCACTAAAATAAGGATTAAGACTTAAATTATAAGCACTTTCTCCTTCAGTTAATAAAGTCTCCAAGAGCAACTTCCACTAAAATAAGGATTAAGACTGCGGACAGATTATTCGTCTAACGAACTTTCTGCCTGGTCCTCCAAGAGCAACTTCCACTAAAATAAGGATTAAGACCCATATTCTCGACCATTTTCATCCATAGACACTGAGAGCTCCAAGAGCAACTTCCACTAAAATAAGGATTAAGACGTTAGAGGACCTCTGCCAAATGACAATGGCCATATCTCCAAGAGCAACTTCCACTAAAATAAGGATTAAGACCTCTTTAAGTTCTTGGATAGAACCCTTATACCCATAGCTCCAAGAGCAACTTCCACTAAAATAAGGATTAAGACTCCTCATTGCAAGTCACTGAGAGCTCAAAGGCTCCCTGCTCCAAGAGCAACTTCCACTAAAATAAGGATTAAGACGCCCTTAAAGACAACAAAAGTCCACTCGCCGTGTTGGCCTCCAAGAGCAACTTCCACTAAAATAAGGATTAAGACATTTCCTCTCCTCCAACATAGGAGTAGAGTACTCTACCCTCCAAGAGCAACTTCCACTAAAATAAGGATTAAGACGCTTGTAATAATGCCATGTCTGTAGTTTTTAAAGTTACCTCCAAGAGCAACTTCCACTAAAATAAGGATTAAGACGTTGTTTGATGAGAATGTGTACACATCAAACTTTTCTCCAAGAGCAACTTCCACTAAAATAAGGATTAAGACAGAGACCTGAATGGTTTCTTAGGGAATCAATAGACCTCCAAGAGCAACTTCCACTAAAATAAGGATTAAGACCTACCTTTGAACACTATAAATGTCCATCCTTGGTGGGACTCTCCAAGAGCAACTTCCACTAAAATAAGGATTAAGACTGACCCCACTCTTTGCCATTTTCATCAATGGTAGTAGTCTCCAAGAGCAACTTCCACTAAAATAAGGATTAAGACCTATTAAGAAGCAGATTAAGCAGGCGCAAACGGCAACTCCAAGAGCAACTTCCACTAAAATAAGGATTAAGACAGTGTCTCTGCAAGATGGATGTGGCCATATTCACGCTCCAAGAGCAACTTCCACTAAAATAAGGATTAAGACAGCAATGGTCAATCCTACTATTATAATTAGTAGGACTCCAAGAGCAACTTCCACTAAAATAAGGATTAAGACCGATTTTTGCCCCGCTGTTATTAGTGAAAGTGTCTATGACTCCAAGAGCAACTTCCACTAAAATAAGGATTAAGACTCTGTAATTTTTCATAGCTTTCTTTTTTTTAATTATTCTCCAAGAGCAACTTCCACTAAAATAAGGATTAAGACATGTGGCAGTTTCCGTTCCAACTCACGCCAAAAGAGCTCCAAGAGCAACTTCCACTAAAATAAGGATTAAGACTTTATACGTTCACTAATGATATTAGCACGTTCCTCTCTCCAAGAGCAACTTCCACTAAAATAAGGATTAAGACTTCACGCAATTCAAATAGGCCTGTATGATTCTTCAAATCCTCCAAGAGCAACTTCCACTAAAATAAGGATTAAGACTATTTTTCAATTGTGACCCATGTACAATAACTACAGTACTCCAAGAGCAACTTCCACTAAAATAAGGATTAAGACTTATCATCGTTGATGATATTCCAACAGTAGACTATTGCTCCAAGAGCAACTTCCACTAAAATAAGGATTAAGACCACTACTAAAATAGGTATATTAATTAAAAAAAGAACTCCAAGAGCAACTTCCACTAAAATAAGGATTAAGACCCAAGTTTGTTTTTGTATGTTGATTCTGTTACGGGAATTCTCCAAGAGCAACTTCCACTAAAATAAGGATTAAGACTTGTTTTGCGTTGATCCCTTTACGGGAATTTTCCGACTCCAAGAGCAACTTCCACTAAAATAAGGATTAAGACTCACCATCATTGTACTTTCCGTACGTGCCAACGTACCTCCAAGAGCAACTTCCACTAAAACAAGGATTAAGACACTGTTAGAATTCCAACTAACGCAGAATGAAATCAAAACTCCAAGAGCAACTTCCACTAAAATAAGGATTAAGACTTGTGATAATTTAGTGCGTACTTTGCACGCGATAGAGCTCCAAGAGCAACTTCCACTAAAATAAGGATTAAGACGCTTCATATACGACCTCTAACCAATTTTCATATGTCTCCAAGAGCAACTCCACTAAAATAAGGATTAAGACAATTTGAAGGAAAATCCTTCTGGTAGTGTTGTACAACCCTCCAAGAGCAACTTCCACTAAAACAAGGATTAAGACGTTTGACCCTCGCGAGGCTTGTGGTAGTTGAGCGAGTACTCCAAGAGCAACTTCCACTAAAACAAGGATTAAGACTTATTGTCGAATAACTCATGATTCTTGGGTACTACCGCTCCAAGAGCAACTTCCATTAAAACAAGGATTAAGACTGATAACCTCCAATAAATATTGGCGTTTCTGCTCGTCTCCAAGAGCAACTTCCACTAAAATAAGGATTAAGACTTGATAAAATCTTCCGAGAGTTTCTGATACATTGAACTCCAAGAGCAAATTCCACTAAAACAAGGATTAAGACACTACTTCACGAGATAATTCTTTATATTCCATAATTCTCCAAGATCAACTTCCACTAAAACAAGGATTAAGACGACGTTTTATCGAGTATGAACAAAATCACTTCGTGCCCTCCAAGAGCAACTTCCATTAAAACAAGGATTAAGACATGATGATATTTGTGTTAAACCATTTTATTTTTGCAAGCTCCAAGAGCAACTTCCACTAAAACAAGGATTAAGACCGAAAGAGACGGTGTCTTCGACAGGCTCAGGCACCGTTTTTAATGGAAACTTTCACTAAAATAGATCTTTAGGAAAATTTCAATTGATTGATAGTAGATTCAAATTAATAGTTATGGTGCGAAATTCACAGTTTTTTTTCTCAACACAATATTGTTATAGGGCGGCGCGACGGAAACGAGAAGCGGAAGATGAAGCGTGCTGCCGCCGCCTTGACGATAAATAGTACGCGGCGCGCGTAAGGGATTGAAGCGGTTATGAGCGCCGACTTGAGAATGGAAATTGGAGGAGATTGAAGCTTGAAATATGGATTTAGAGGGAGTTTGAAGCGAGAGAAAAAGGCGCGAAATTTGAGCGGAAAGCCCGACGGCGAGCGCGCGGCAGAAAGAAACTGCCATAAGAAACAATTGCCCTAAACGAATAAAAGTTCGAAAGAAATGACACGGAAGTGGGCGGCGCGCAGATGAGCCGATACGCCCAAATCAAAAAAATAAAATCAGAGAAAAAGCAACACAAAATATCCATTTTTTTGATTATCTTTGCAAATTATCTATAAACAATCATAAGTATATGAACTGCAACGAAATACGTACAAAATTTTTAGATTTTTTTGCCTCTAAACAGCATACAATCCTACCATCTGCTCCGATGGTGATAAAAAATGACCCCACACTGATGTTTACCAATGCGGGAATGAACCAATTTAAAGATATTTTTTTGGGAAATACCCCTCGCACAACCCCACGCGCTGCCGATAGTCAGAAATGTCTGCGCGTTTCAGGTAAACATAACGACTTGGAAGAGGTGGGACGCGATACCTACCACCACACAATGTTCGAAATGCTTGGAAATTGGTCGTTTGGCGATTATTTCAAACGTGAAGCTATTGACTACGCTTGGGAGTTTCTTACCCAAGTGATGGGCTTGAATCCTGAGAGAATGTACGCCACCGTGTTCCAAGGCGATGAGAAAGATGGCACCGCTTTCGATCAAGAAGCTTTCGATTTCTGGAAAGCACATCTTCCTGAAGATCGTATTTTAAGAGGAAATAAAAAGGATAATTTCTGGGAAATGGGCGATACGGGGCCTTGTGGTCCTTGCTCTGAAATTCATATCGACTTGCGCGACGACAGCGAGCGCGAAAAGATTAAAGGTCAAGAACTTGTAAATAAAGACAACCCGTTAGTAATTGAGATTTGGAACCTTGTATTTATGCAATACAACCGTTTAGCTTCGGGAGAATTGGTACCGCTTGCAGCTAAACACGTGGATACAGGAATGGGATTTGAACGCCTTTGCATGGCCGTTCAAAACAAGAAATCGAACTACGACACCGACATTTTCCAACCCATAATTCAGAAGATTGCGCACAATGCAAAAGTAAACTACGGCGACAGCACAGAGGTTGACATTGCATTGCGCGTTATTGCCGACCACTTGCGCGCAGTAAGTTTTGCCATTGCCGACGGCCAACTACCTTCAAACAATGGCGCTGGATACGTCATCCGCCGCATTTTGCGCCGAGCTATCCGCTACGGTTTCACTTTCCTCAACTTCAAAGAACCTTTTATGTTCCAATTGGTGGAAGACCTCGTAGGTCAAATGGGACATCAATTCCCAGAATTGAAAGCACAACAGGTTTTAATCGAAAAGGTTATCCAAGAGGAGGAAAACTCTTTCCTCAAAACGTTAGATTCTGGTATTCTCAAATTTGAAAACTATTGCAAAAAACTACAAAATAGCACCGTAGTTGATGGTGCATTTGCCTTTGAACTCTTTGATACTTACGGATTTCCTATCGATTTAACACAACTGCTTGCTTCTGAAAAGTCGCTAACTGTCGATATGGAAGGTTTCCAACAAGGTTTGGCAGAACAGAAGCAGCGTTCCCGTGCAGCTGCTGCCATGGAAACTGAAGATTGGGTTGAACTGATTTCAGATTGCGCAACTCCCGAATTTGTGGGCTACGACTCATTAACTTGCGAAACCCATATTGTGAAATATCGCTGTGTTAAGACCAAAGGTAAAAAGTTCTACCAAATTGTTCTTAACAAAACTCCATTCTACGCAGAATCAGGCGGACAAGCTGGAGATACCGGCGTATTGGAAAGTATTAACGAAAAAGTTAACATTATCAATACCGTTAAGGAGAACAATTTAACCATTCACTTAACACAAGAGTTACCCGAAAATCTCACAACAGAATTTACCGCTAAAGTAAATCGAGAAGCACGCTTGGCAACCCAAAACAATCACAGTGCAACACACCTGATCCACAATGCTTTGCGAGAAATTCTTGGTACACACGTTGAGCAAAAAGGTTCGTCAGTAACGCCAGAACGTTTGCGCTTCGACTTCTCGCACTTCTCTAAACTCACTGCTGAAGAGCTACGACAAGTGGAATTGAAGGTTAACCAAGCCATTCGCGAAAATTATCCGTTGGAAGAGTTCCGGAACTTGCCTATCGAAGAAGCAAAAACAATGGGCGCAATGGCACTCTTTGGCGAAAAATATGGCGATTTTGTCCGCGTGATTAAGTTTGGGCACTCTATTGAACTTTGCGGCGGTACGCACACGCCCGCAACAGGCAACATCGGAATGCTAAAGATTGTTTCTGAAGGTGCAATTGCCGCTGGTATCCGCCGAATTGAAGCCGTAACAGGCGCTGCTGCCGAACAATATATTAACGAAATGCAAGACGCTTTCGACCAAGCCAAACAACTACTCAATGCTCCAAACATCATCCAAGCTATCCAGAAATTGATGGCGGACAATGAAAAAGCAAAAAAGGAGATTGAAGAGTTCAACAAAGAGCGCGCAAACAATTTTGCAAAAGAGGCACTGAACCAAGTAGAAAATCGCAACGGCGTAAATATCATTTCGGCAGTGAACCAGTTTGCACCAGATTTACTCAAACAAGCAGCTTACGACATTCGCAACCAGAAAGAGCAATTGCTGGTCGTTTTCGGAACCACAAATGGTGAAAAACCTAACATTGTAGTTGCACTCTCCGATGATTTGGCAGCTCAAGGTTTAAATGCAGGACAGATGGTTCGCGAAGGTGCCAAGCTGATACAAGGCGGTGGCGGCGGACAACCCACATTGGCAACAGCAGGCGGTAAAAATTGCGCAGGCATCAACGACGCTATCCAGAAAATTATTGAAATCGCTACAAATCGCTAATCAAAATGGGAAAATTTAAACAACCCAACATATCAATCAAGAATAGAAAAGCTGAGTTTGAGTATTTTCTTCTCACTTCTTACTCAGCAGGAATCGTCCTTTCCGGTACCGAAATCAAATCGATTCGTGCCGGAAAGGCTAATATTACCGACGCATACTGCTCGTTTGAAAATGGAGAATTGTGGGTTCACAATATGCACATCAGCGAATACGCCAACGGAAGCTACAACAATCACGAACCTAAACGCGACCGCAAACTATTATTAACTGCAAAAGAACTCAAGAAGTTGTTAATCAAGCTCAACGAGCGCGGAATGACCATCATCCCTACCCTACTCTGGATTAACGAGAAAGGATTTGCCAAGTTAGATATTGCGTTAGCGCGCGGCAAAAAGATGTACGACAAACGCGAAAGCATAAAAGCCAAAGATAACAGACGTGAAATGGCGCGCGGAGAGATAAATGACTAAACTATGAAAGAGGAGATTGAAAAACTTTACTTCAGCATCGGCGAAACTGCAGAGATGTTCAATGTAAACCCATCATTACTAAGATATTGGGAGAAGGAGTTTGACATTATTCAACCTCGAAAAAACAAAAAAGGAACCCGCTTTTTCACCAAAAAAGACATTGAAAACATCCGCACTATCCACTACCTGACCAAAGTGAAAGGTTACACCTTACAAGGCGCCAAAGACGCACTCCAACACAACTACCTCAAGGTAACCGGCATTGCCGAAATGGTGGACTCGCTCAATCGCATCAAAGGATTTCTCCTGCAAATCAAAGAGGAGCTATAGTTAAAATTCAGAAGTAGAAATAGATTTTGATTAAGGATTTGGGCGTTCCGGCTCTTCCCTCCGCACAAAGCCGCCCACTCGCCGTCGGGCTTTCCGCTCAAATTTCGCGCCTCCTTCTCTCGCACCAATTCCTCCCAAAATCCAATTTCTAAGTTCCAAACTCTTATCTCTAAGTTCGAAAACCGGCGCTCATAACCGCTGCAATCCCTAACGCAACCCGACAGCACACACAATAACCTTGACCGTCTAAGTTGCCCATTTCAAAAAAATCTCCCAATTTCCCAAACCCCTATTCTTCAACAAACGCTTTTCCCTTCCGCAATGGATAACGCTCTAATACACGATAAATCGGTCCTTGTGGCGTGAGACGACTCTGAATTAATAATAATGAATCAACACAAACCGTCTGACTTTCTTTGGGTTGCAAAGCAGTTACCAATTCCCAAAATCGTTTCTTGTTTTGAATCTGCTTGATTCTCCCTAAGGTGAGATGGGGAACGAAATTGCCATAATTAGGCTCAAAACCTATGGCTAATAGTTGGGGTTCCAATTGGAGGAAAAGCTGTCGAAAAGGTTCAAAATCCTGAAAACCAAGCCATATCACTTGTGGCGAATGTTTTGAGCCAAAAACTCCCAACCTATTCATCTCCATCGAAAAAGCATCATTGTCAGCGGTAAGCTTCGCCAATGCTTGCTTTAACGGAGGAATATAGGGTTCGGGAGTTTGTCCGAGAAAACGAAGTGTTAGGTGGTGTAATTTATCGTCAACCCAAACAACCTTATCCAAGCACAATGCCTGTTTCAAATTCATCAACAATGCTTGAAAAGATTCAGAAATCTGAACCTCAACCGCAACAAAAAGACGCTTCATCGGCTATTCTCTTTCGTACGAAATTTCGGAGATAAGACGCAGATTTTCAGGGTCAACTTCATCTAAAGCGTAGTTCATCATTTTAGAATCTCTCCCCTGCTCATCAACAAAAAAATCAGTACGTGCCACAATTTTCTCCTCTTTGTTATATTGTGTTACAGATGCAAGATGATTCTCTTCGTACTGATACACCATTTTTTGATAGGAATCCAAATCTTCCTCTTCCGCCTCAATCAGACGTCCTTTCTCATCGTAAACAAAATATTTTGCAGCAATCAAGGTGTCTGAATAGTTGTAAATCAGTTCCTTCACTTTCTTTCCATCTTCGTAAGTATATAGAAATGTACGACGATCTTTCTCTTTCACTTCATCTCTAACGTAAGAGGTCATCTCTCTATTCTCGTTATAAGTATATTGATGAATATATTGTTTTTCACCGAAATCGTCATAATCTACCTGTTTTACTAACAAACCATCTTGATACTCCATCTCCTTCTCTGTGTATGAAAATTCGTCATCATCATAAGCATCTTGGCGAATAGGAAGATGATTTTCATAAACAAAGCGAGAGGTATAAGCCATTCCCTCTTCACCATAGAAATCGGAACGTTCGCATAAATCGCCTTCACTATCATACTGACAGATAGTCTTTTTCGATAATTCACCCTCTTCATCATACAGCAAAGAGTTGACTAACTTATTTTTTTCATCATACTCGTTTACCAAACGACTCAAACATTGATTTTCGGGGGAAAAATGGGTCTCTTCCAGCACATCTTTATTATCGTTATAGATAACTTCAGCCTCTTTATAATCGATTTCTTGGATATCATCTTTTGCATATCCAACTCTTGCATAGTTCTTTACAAATACAGTAATTTTCATAACTAACTATTTTAATGTTGAATATTCATGAGCGTAGCGCATCATCTGGTCAACGTATGTTTCTGAATAATCCAACTTAATATCAGTAATATTTCCATCATTATCTTTCTCAACTACAAATTTCGGATTAACAAAACCACCATACGGAGCAATATCCAATTTAGCGAAACGGTCGAGCACCTCTTGGTGTAAGGTTGGATTGACTTTCACACCATATTTCTCTACCAAATCTGCAGCTGCTTTGTAATTACCTGTAGATTTAATCTCTTGAACGTAGGCTAACAATTTCCCGAAAAGTTCACGAAGTTTCTGATAATCATTAACTTTAACGTAAGTTTTTCCATCTCGAGTAACCATTTCGATTACATTATCAGCACGACCATTTTCATAACACCAATTGGCAATGATAGCACGATTACGCATGTGTGCTTCCGTAATCTGCTCACCTGGATTGATACGATTCAATTGAAGCATCAGTCCATTAACGATAAAACGATAGTAACCGGCTTGGTAGGCATCTTCTTCCGGAAGAAGTTCCAGCTCAACCAACTTAGGGTCAGCCAAGAAGTAGAGCGAAAAGAGGTCTGCACGAGTTTCTTCAATCACAGAGTGATAATTTTTCAGTAAATCATCACTTACGCCTGGCAACATCTGTCCAGAACCATGTCCCAAGCACTCGTGCATATCGGTTAGTAGGTTATCGGCAACATAGCCATATTTTTCATTCATATCAATCTCATATTCAGAAAAATAGAATTCATCAGTAGTTCCATTTTTCATTCTTGCTTGCGCGTATGCATATACAATATTCTCCATCGTTACCGATTTAGAACCATGCTCCTTACGAATCCAATTAGCATTAGGAAGGTTGATACCGATTGGTGTTGCAGGGAAACAATCACCTCCGAGATGAGCCACAGTAATTACCTTTGCTGTAACGCCTTTCACATTTTCCTTTTTGAACTTATCCGCAATCGGGGAATTGTTCTCAAACCATTGAGCATTTTGGCTGATAATCTCTGTACGGCGTGAATTTTTCAAATCTTTATAATCCACAACAGCTTCCCAAGTAGCTTTTCTTCCCATTGGGTCGTTATACACTTCAATAAACCCATTCACGTAATCCACAAATGATTGAGTATCTTCTACCCACTGCACATTGTATCTGTCCCACGTAAAAAGGTCTCCAGTTTTGTAATAATCTATTAATGTTGTAATATGTTCCTTTTGAGCATCATTTTCTGCCACTTCTGCAGCTTTTTGCAACCAGAAAACCACCTTTTGCAAAGGTTGTGCATACAATCCTTCCGTGCAATAGACACGTTCATAAATTTTATTGATTTCCAAATCTTTAACCAACTGTGAATTAAGTCCTAAGGATATTGGTTTCTCTGGATCGTAAGCTTTTCCCAAACTATTTCTATAATATTCGTAATACTCTTCCACCTCTTGTTGAGTTACATTTCTGTAAAAGTTGACAGCTGAACTTTGTACCAAATCTGCATTGGGGTCTTGACTCACTTTCAGAGAAACTTTCGAGGTGTCAAAAATAACATTAGCAATCAGATCCATAACTATTTTCTGTTGAAGTTGATCGCCAGCAAAAATTTTATTTTTATCGGAACCATTCATCAGCGAAAGGAAATACTCTTTCGAGATTTCTGGATAGAATTTGGCGTAAGAGTAGTGGTGATGAATTCCGTTAGAGAACCAAAAACGTTTCACATACTCCATAAACTTTTCCCAATCTTGGGTTGATTTATCGCCTGAATAAGTATCAATTATTGCTTCTAAAGCATTCTTAATCAAAATATTATAAGCACAATTTTGATCGAATATAATATCTCTTCCGCAGAGAGCGGCTTCACTTAGGTAATAAACTAATTTCTTTTGATTTAGTGAGAGCGAATCCCAATTATCCACTTGATAGCGCATAATTTCGACATCTGCAAAGTGATCTACAACATAATTAAATGATTGTGCTGATTCTTTCACCTCTTCTTCTGTTTTACAACCTGCCAAAAGTGCAGCAATTCCGAACATAAAAACAAAAATTTTTTTCATTATCAATAATTTATAGTTTCAATTAAAAAGCGACAAAACCAATTCCCAACTTCAGACCTACAGCATAGTGTGCAAGAATTCTTGTTTTTGCAGTTTCTTGAATTATCATATCGTAATCAAAAAAGTTATAGCCTGCCGTTGTTGCTCCAAGAAAGAAACCGTAGTTTAACTTCAATCGTTGGCACAAAATAAAGTCGCGACCATATTCTAGTTTCACGCCAAAGATATGCTCTCTTTCGGAAGGAGAAATGTTATCTACACCTTGACGTTTATAATTATATGAGAACCAATCGAATTGCACGCGGAAATATCTTCCTAACGGAGCCACTGCGTTTTTTCCAAGATAGATTTTAAAAAAAGCTCCAGCACCCATTGCCGTCAAATCATAATAATCATTAAAACGAAATGCTGTGGTAAAGAAATTAAAATAGGGCCCTACAGTAATTTTCTGTCCTGCAATAATCTCAAAACCTGGAGAAAAGTTGTAGTTAAAATGCCAATATTTACCTTCATTACTAATAAAATTGGGTAAGGTAAAAGCGGGAGACAGGCTCAAATCGGCATTCACAATAAAGCGGCGACCTATAAAACCGACATTTTGCGCTTCAGATGCTGTTCCCAAGCAGAGAACGAACAAACAAACAGTTAAAAACTTTCTCATTTTCCACCTCCTTTCTTTGGGGTAATATTATGATAAAAGCGATAAATCGCATTTTCTATCTCTGCACGGGGCACTAACGTAGATGCCGTATAATTATCCATAATAAGCGGTTCTGATTCAACCATATCATACAACATAAAGACACATTCCACATCGTGATAATACAATATTGAATTGAAGACTGCAAAGGGCGTTGCGACGGGCAGCAAAGAAATCGTATAGATAGCTCCAAACCAAGCTGAAGTGAATGATATTCTGTCTGGCACAGAAACGGCGTAGAGCAGATTCAGATATTGGGTACCCAAGGCTTCACAAGTGGGTTGGATTCCGATTGACTGATAGAGAAACATCTTAGCGTCACCCATTCGAAGGAAATCGTAACTCCAGAGTTGTAATTTGCAATAATGGTTGTACATCTCATCTGATTGAAGAATCATACTTTCCGCATCGTGACGGGAGGCATTCAGGTCACGTTTTTTCAGTGATATATCCACAACTTTATCCAACACCTTATCTTTATCTTTAGGGACATCTTTTCCCCAGCGGAAACGGTAAAATTGAGGATGCCAAACGACAAAACGCTCAGACATTGCATTTTTCTCTCCTATCAACTTTTCATCCTCCTCTTCATCTAACGCATCGTAATACAATTTCCAAAACTCATCATCGGCACGCAAATCCACCAACATATAGTTTTTGGTATCAAAATCCTCGTTAGGAAGCACCTTTTCACGTTCATTTCCTTGCTGATTTTTAATTTTATCATACTTCCCCTTCTTTTCGGTTTCTGTTTTCTTAACCGTTGTATCTACAGGAATTGTCGCAGGGTCAATACCCATAGCATAGTCGGAATAGTTCTGATATTTCATCTTTCCTTTTTCAGACAACACTTCAATAATTTCTCCTGCAACTTGTTTAAAGTAGGAGTTTTCGGGGAATATTTTTGCATAGCTCCAAGCGAATCGTAATGCTAACAAAGCGCATTCATCGCGGGAAATTTTTGACAGAAAATGATTCAGTCGTTGTTGTTCACCTTCAACCAAATCAGACTTCGTGATGTGGTCATTTCCATTTCCCTCTAACTTATGCATTGCAAATCCATAAATTCCAGCAACCCAAGCTTGACAAAGGAAAGGATCGTTAGGATTTTCATCTAACAGAACGTATGTATTATACAAAGCTGCATCATACTGATGGAAAGTAAGATCGATATTGATGGTTTCACATCGTGCTTGATGGCGGAGCTTATAAAACAGTTCTTCAGATTGAAGAAAACGAGAACGATTTTCATCACTTTTTCGTTCCACTTGATTGGCAATCCATTCGCGACGTTTTGCCAAGTTTGGGTGTGTCAATAGTGTATCTACATAATCTTCACGACTACGAATAGGCGTTACTGCCGAAATAAAATACTTATCGGGGAAAGTATAATATTCAGACTCAACAAATGCTCTTTCAAACTCAACTTCATCAAAAGGAAGGTATGAATATTGAAGCACATCGAAAACACCATCGAGAGCTTCGTAGCTATATTTAGAATTTTGATAATAGCGTTCAAAGGCGATACGGTCGGCTTCGGTTTCTTGTTCGCGGCTCCGAACCATACGCAAAAAACCACCCACGTCATATTTCTTATCCTTTTTCTTGACTTTCTTCTCTTTTTCCAAATGTTTTTCAGCATAATGTGCTATTTCGTGCGCCAATATAAAGGCCAATTCGCTTTCATTCTGCAGTTGCGCAAGCAGCCCCGTTGTTACCACTATCATTCCATTAGCGTAACTATAAGCATTCACATCCGAACGACGTAAAATATAAAAACGCAACTCCTGACGCAAAGTGCGATAATGACTTTCAAGAAGATTGTCAGCTACTTTCTCCACATATTTATTCATTGGAGAGCCATAAACCAACAAACCACTCTCTACCAAATACTTATAAACGCCATCTTCCTCATTAGCACCTTTATCCAAGTAATAAGCAAAGTCAGCGGGCACAGGACCAGCCGACTGTAACGCTTCATAAACAAACTTAGATTGTGCTTGTGTCGTAAGTAGCGTAAAAAAAACAAAAAACAATAAAAAAACTCTTTTCATAGTTCAAAAATTAATCCCAACTCCATTGTCCATCAAGATCAAAATGGTAGATACTATAATTCTTGCCGAAAGTACCGAAGTAAACGCGGTCACCATCTACATTCCAAACTGTGTTAAAACTCTCTTTCAGTTTGGTTGGAAGCATTACCACTTTACGTTCTACATCTCCCAAATTGGAAAATTTTGCCATTACAACGCAAGTTTGTTTGGTCTGCGCAACATTGATAAACAATCTTTCTGGCTTTTTATTTTTGCCATTAAAATTCTTAATGTTATCAGTATAAATAAAATAGATATCGCTACCTTTAATTATAGGGTAGAACGAAACGCCACCATTAGGGTATTGATATACAGGTTCTCCGGCTCCGGCATTTACATTAAATCCTAAGATTCTAATTGCAGTTCTACGTTCACCAGAATTGCGCTCTCCCATCTGCACACCATTGGAAAGAAGTTGTCTTTTATGTATCACTTCAGTACCCACATTTTCACCATCCTTAGCAATTAAAGTGCAAAGGATATTACCTAAACGATGAGAATAGCTTTTTTGACCCGTTCGTTGATCAACATATATAATAGTCTGTCTTTGCTCACCTAATAAAGCAATATATTCATTATCCAATTGATACAAACCTCTACATTCTGTTATTTCGTTTGGATTAATATCGTTTTGCCCAATATTTTTAGTTTTCACATCAAAAGGCACCACTGTTGAATGCTCTAACTCCTCTTCTCGTTCATTGAAAATTGCGGTAAAGTAACCTGCTGTCAACAACTTTTTCTCTCCATAATAACCGCCCACCATATAATTTCCATTGGGTAGAATCATCATCTTCATAGATGAAATCGTTCCAAATTCAGCAGGCATCTCCATCGAAATCACATCATTTTCGTTGAATGAAAGAAGCTGTGCCATAGGATTTAGGACTTTTCTTTTTTCATTAGTTGCTGTAGAAAGTAGCATCACAACTTTTCCTTTATCAGAGAATTTCATATCCTCAATAGAGAATGAATTTCCCTTAATTTGAGGTTGATAGATATTGCTCCACAACTCAGTAGCACTATTATCGTATGCTGAGATATAAATTCCTTTCAAAACATCTTTTCCATCTAATAATGCCACAGCAAAAGCATATTTAGAACCATCAGGCGATTGAGAAGCATAGCTCCAAACTTCCGCTTTTTTCCCAACATTTTGGACAAAAATCTCTTCAGGTTTTAGCTCTTGAATACCATTAGAAGACCTTGACAAGGAGGCAGTTGCACTATAAATTGTACATTTTTGAGTTTTATTATCAATAAGATAATAGTAGAGATTCACAACTTCGCCAACTACGTGAGAATGAATATAGCGAAATCCTACAGGCAAACTTAAATTCTCTTCATATACCGATTTTCTAGATTTATCATAATAAACTAGCGAATGATGCTCATTTTTCTTTCCATTGCCATAAGAAAGATGATAATTTACAAATTGATCCTCATCTTCATAAACAGGATATTGTTCAGAATACATAAAATTATACTCTGGAACAACCGCTCCAGTTCCTTGAACAAGAGGAGTTTGTGCAAATAAGCTCATTGAAACACAAATCACAAAAGCGACAAAAAGGCAAACTTTCTTCATAATATTATTTTTAAAATTAAACATTTAAAATTAAGGTGCAAATATACGAAATTATTAAAAGCAACTTGTAAGAAACTATAAAATTCTCACGACAAAGGGGGAAAGCGAAAACTAATGAAATATTGAAGTTCACCAAATTAGTTGTGAATTGCTTTCAAAAATTGTATTTTTGCAAAATCTAAAAACTAAAGGAGATAAAATTGAACAAATTAAATTGTTGTGAATTGCTTTCAAAAATTGTATTTTTGCAAAATCTAAAAACCTATTGTCGGAACAACCACACCGCCAGTAGTTGTGAATTGCTTTCAAAAATTGTATTTTTGCAAAATCTAAAAACTGCAGAGCATATCTGACTTCATCTCCCAGTGTTGTGAATTGCTTTCAAAAATTGTATTTTTGCAAAATCTAAAAACTTATCCACTTTATCTAACAATTCCATCATAGTTGTGAATTGCTTTCAAAAATTGTATTTTTGCAAAATCTAAAAACATCGAAATAATACTGGGTTCCGGATATGGTGTTGTGAATTGCTTTCAAAAATTGTATTTTTGCAAAATCTAAAAACTACTGCGTTTGTATGCAATAACCCGTTATAGTTGTGAATTGCTTTCAAAAATTGTATTTTTGCAAAATCTAAAAACATGTTGAGCTAAAGGAAGTGCAACCACCAGTTGTGAATTGCTTTCAAAAATTGTATTTTTGCAAAATCTAAAAACAATAAAGTTATTCACAAATTTAGAGGAGGAGTTGTGAATTGCTTTCAAAAATTGTATTTTTGCAAAATCTAAAAACAGGGTTTTGGTTATAGCTCCAGCTTCATTAGTTGTGAATTGCTTTCAAAAATTGTATTTTTGCAAAATCTAAAAACTCAAACTGGAACGTTTCCCATTGGAGAATTGTTGTGAATTGCTTTCAAAAATTGTATTTTTGCAAAATCTAAAAACAGAATCCTAGTAAAACACTAAAAAAACAGTGAATTACAAGGATTTTTAAAAACAAAAATCTAACGGTTTTTAGACAAAAAACAGATACTTTCTCCTCAAAATTTTGATTGGAAAGTATCTGTTTTTTATTGCAAAAATACGCATTCAAACTTCTAAAACAGTTCCAATTGTTGCGAAGGAGGAGCTGTTGGTTGCGTTTTTTTGCCCATAAAAAGTTCTATATTTCCGAATTGTTTATCCGTTATCGACAAAATTCCCACTTGTCCATACTCAGGCAAAGCTGTTTTTACCCGCTTAATATGCACTTCAGCATTCTCCATACTGGCACAATGACGCACATAAATAGAAAATTGGAACATATTAAAGCCATCTTTCATCAATTTCTTCCGAAAATCGGCATACGCTTTTCTCTCCTTTTTGGTTTCAGTAGGAAGATCAAAAAATACGAGAATCCACATAACCCGATATTCACTTATGCGTTCTTTCAGTCCCCTATTCATCATTTTTCGGGATAAAGAATTTTCTTAGCTTCGCCCATATAACATTTTCTCAGTGAATTAACGGTGGTATGAACAGCAATTTGCAAAGGGCTTTTTTTCCCTGCGATATTCACATCAAGCACTGGAATTTGAAGCAACTCTATCTTAATCGGCTTGGTTATCTCTTCCTCCTGACTTCGTCATTGGGACACCCAAAAATTTTCGTCAAAGAGTTTTTCAATGGGTTTGTGCCGTTTCATGACCATTGTCCTGGAGAGAAGTTGTCCGTTGAGTGGCAGACGGACTTGCATGGTCGTCACTGTCTTAGCCATTCGCAGCACCTTGTCTATGCTTAATTTGATGCCGTTGAGTTTGAGGATTCTGTCCAGTTCCTTGTAAACTTTCAGTGCCACGAAGCAGATGCAGATGTGCGCCTCTATACGCTTGCGGGTGAAGTGGAACATCGGGCGTACTTCCAGTTTCGATTTGGCGATGCGGAAGGCCAGCTCCACGGTCCAAAGGTTATGATAGGCCGCATAGATTTGTTCTGCGGGAAGTTCGGTGTTTGTCAGATAGCCTTTAAGTCCATCCCATACAGCGTCTTCCTCTATTTTCCCGTAATTGATGGACACCTCCACCTTGTTCTTCATTTCCAGGAACTTGTTGTAGCCACGTCTGTTGATGTTCTCTTTGCTCAGCCTCCCGTTCCTGTATGCCTTCTCAAGTCTTCGAACCCCTTTCTCCCTGTTGTAGGAGTCCTTTCTCGCCCTGTTGTCAGTGTAACCTACCAGAAGCCGCCTCCCGTCCCCCTTGTCGTATTCCTCCATCTGTCCGTCCACCCATGAATGTGACAGTATCCATTCCGTGACTCTTGTCGATTCGGTCTTTATACGTGCCCCGATAATGTATTTGTAGTTGTTCCGCTCCAAATCAGCGACGTTCTGCTCGTTCATCAGCCCCGAGTCGGCCACAACCACGAAGTCTTCCTGTTCATACTTGCGGACGAACTCCTCGATGACCGGCATCATGGTGTGTCCCTCGTATTTGTTCCCCTCGTGGATGCAGTAGGCCAGCGGGTAACCGTTCAGGCTCACCAGAAGCCCAAGTATGATTTGAGGGTTTTTGTGCCTGCCCTCCTTTGAGAAGCCCGTCTTGCGCAGGTCGTCTTCCCTGTCGGCCTCGAAGTACAGGGTGGTCACGTCGTAGAACATCACACCGATGTTGCCGCCCAACAGCTCTCTGGTATGACGTACACTGATATCCTGAACCTTCTCCTGTTGCGTATGGTTCAGCTTGTCCAGATAGCGGTATATCTTCGACAAATCCACATCCTCGTCGAAGTGGTTCTTCAGGTACTCCACCGTCGCAGCCTTGCTTGACGGGCACGAAAGGCGTGCGACGACCAGCTTCCTGAATACATCATCCTCTATCTTGTCAAAACCTATCCTGTCAAATATGCGGTCCAGAATGAGGCTGTCCCCGTTGACCAAAATGTTCTCTATGCTGTCTATGAACCGCTCTATCTCCTTCCTCTCCCTGTCTTTGCCCTCGGCATCAGTGAACATGTCCGCCATGCCGGATTTGCGTCTTATCCATTCTTCCCCTTGTCTGCTGAGATTATCTATCTCTTGCGGATCAGAACTGCTCCCCATCGTTTTGACGAGCTTATATCTGCCTTTGTCCTTTCTGACAACGACAACGCTCGTCGAACCTGACTTGTTCTTTTTTTGTCGGACAAACATCACTTGTAATTTGTTCGCAAAAATACTCAAAAAAAGCATCGGGACAC
>Ga0233362_1000072_pt1 | contig 23769 bp, 21 predicted proteins | sample ElkDunMinimDraft_22_FD_180674 | JGI IMG/M metagenome (GOLD analysis project Ga0233362, IMG submission 180674) | Fecal eukaryotic communites from dung pellets of Tule Elk in California, USA - Elk Dung C1 | ecosystem: Host-associated > Mammals > Digestive system > Large intestine > Fecal | place... | reverse complement strand
CTGCCAGTACGATGAGCTGCACGTGGTTGTCCGTCAGTGCTTGATCTATCGCTTCCCAGTCTTTGGATTGTAGGGTAGGGATAGCGGCTGCTTGTACACGTTCGAGGGCTGTGCATGGGCGATTAGCAACTACCAACGCCACATGGTAGCCATGTAACGCTTGGTTGTCTATCAGGGCTTGCAGCGTAGTGCCTGTGCCCGAAGCCAGTACTGCTATGTTAAAAAGCGTTTTCACTAATGTCCACGTACAAACACGCCTTCGGCTTGATTCTCTACAAAGCAATGCTCATCCGAATGTTCTTCGGCTAAGGCTGTTTGCTGTTCTTGTATGTATTCTTCGTAGGTCATCAACGCAATTTTGCTCCGAATTTCTCCTCGAAGGTCTTGAGCAGTTTCGCCATGATGGCCTCGATTTGCTTATCCTTGAGGGTGTTCTCTGCATCTTGCAAGATGAATGAGAGCGCATAGCTCTTCTTGCCTGCTTCGAGGTTCTTGCCTTCATAGACGTCGAAGAGGTTGACTGCCTTCAAGAGCTTCTTCTCGGCTGCCAATGCGGCTTTAGCCAAATCAGCGAACTTCACCGACTTGTCCACCAACAACGCAAAGTCGCGTTTCACCTCTGGGAACTTAGGCAGGTCGTTGATGACTGGCTTGTATTGCTTGTTGAGCTTGAGCAGTATGTTCCAATCCAAATCGGCATAATACACTGGGTTGTCGATGTCGAACGCCTTGAGCAACTTGCCATTGACTATGCCCATGAAGCCGATCTGCTTGCCGTTAGGTGCTTTGATTACCATGCCATCTGAACAGAGTTCAGAGTTCAGGGGTTCAGAGGTTAGGAGTTGTACGTTAACGCCCAGACGACGGAGCACGTTGTTTACGTATGCATGCAGGGTGTAGAAGCTGGTCTTCTCCTCTTTCTGTACCCATGATTGTGCGGTCTTGTTACCAGTCAACCACAATGCCAAGTGTGGCTCTTCGCTGTAGGCGTAGAGTGGGTCATATAACCAGTGTGGGTCTTTGGCTTGACGGTCGGCAATCTTCTGTGCGTTGTAGTGGTAGCAGTTGCCAAACTCATAGAACTTCAGGTCGGCGTTCTTGCGGTTGGCATTGCGTTGGATACTCTCGAGTCCACCAAAGAGCAGAGTCTGACGCATCACGCCCAAGTCTTGGCTGAGTGGGTTCATGATCTTTACGCAGGTAGCCAACGACAATCCTTCCAATGGCTCGTAGTACGATACCTTGGTGAGTGAGTTGTTCAATATCTCATTGAATCCTTGAGCAGTCAGTTGCTCGGATATACGGATCTGCAATGCTACTGGGTTAGGCTTTGGATTGTAGCTGAGCGAGGTGTTGAGTTTCTCAGGGAACTCCACATTGTTGTAGCCATAGATGCGCAAGATGTCTTCCACCACGTCGCACTCGCGTTGTACATCCACGCGGTAGCGAGGTACGCCCAGTTGCCAGGTCTTACCCTCTTTGCTCACAATCTCCACTTCCATGGCATAGAGGATACGCTCGATCAACTCTTCGCCCAGCTCCTTACCAATCAAGGCATGTGCACGGTCGATATTGAACTCTACTGGGAATGGTGCAAAGTATTTCTCGTCTTTAACCTCTAACCTCTCACCTTTAACCTCATCTACTATCTCCATAGCGATTTCACCGCCTGCTACCTCTTGGATGAGCAGTGCGCAGCGTTTGAGTACGTAGAGGGTGTTATTTGGGTCGCAACCGCGCTCATAGCGGAAGCTAGCGTCGGTAGAGAGTTGATGACGACGTGCGGTCTTGCGAATGCTCACTGGGTCGAAGTAGGCACTCTCCAAGAAGACATTGGTAGTGGTCTCAGAGATACCTGAGTCTTGTCCGCCAAATACACCTGCGATACACATTGGTTCCTCAGCGTTGCAAATCATCAAGTCTGCTGCGGAGAGAGTACGCTCTACGCCATCGAGGGTCACGAATTTCTGTCCTTCGGTAGCGTTCTTCACGATGACCTTATTGCCTTTGATCTTGTCGGCGTCGAAGGAGTGGAGTGCTTGTCCCATCTCGTGGAGCACGAAGTTGGTCACGTCCACCACGTTGTTGATTGGGCGAATACCGATGGTGTTGAGGGCTTTCTTGAGCCAGTCTGGTGACTCCTTGATGGTCACACCCTTGATACTCACGCCCGTGTAGCGAGGGCATGCTTCAGCATTCTCTACCACCACTTCGATAGGCAATGCATGGCTTTGTACTTGGAATGCTTCTACCGATGGTTTGGTGAGTTGGATATCGATACCTTTCGCCTGATAATATGCGTATAGGTCGCGGGCTACGCCATAGTGACTTGCGCCGTCTGCACGGTTAGGGGTGATGTCCACCTCGATGAGGGTATCGTCTTCTACGCCGAAATACTCCTTAGCAGGCATACCTACTGGTGTGTCGGCTGGCAGTACCATGATACCGTCGTGACTGGTACCTACGCCAATCTCATCTTCGGCACAGATCATACCCAATGACTCTTCGCCGCGGATCTTGCCACGTTTGATGGTGAACTTCTCATCGCCGTCGTAGAGCACGGTGCCTACGGTTGCCACGATGACCTTCTGTCCAGCAGCCACGTTGGGTGCGCCGCAAACAATTTGCAATGGCTCTGCATCGGGTGCTACGCGTGTGGTAGTGATATGTAGGTGGTCGGAGTTGGGGTGATCCACGCAGGTGAGGACTTCTCCTACTACGAGGCCTTCCAATCCGCCTTTAATGGTTTGTACTTGTTCTACTTTGCCTACTTCCAATCCGATGGAAGTCAAGATTTGTGCTACTTGCTCTGCGCTGTCTGTGAGCGCGATGTAGCGTTTTAACCAGTTGTACGATATATTCATAATGTCTTTATTTTATTCTAAAATAAGTATCTGTTTCCTATTGACTGGCTACAAACTGCCAATTTGGCTGCAAAGGTACAAAAAAAAATGCACATACGCAATAGTACGTGCATTTTTCTTGTTATTCCCACGGATTTCACGGATTAACACGGATAACATGGTGTCAGTGAAATCGCCCCGAAAGGCGATTTTTATTTTATTTGAGTCCCAATTTCTTGCGAATGTCTTTAGGAATGGCGTTCTTGTGTACCAACACATCGTTGGTCTTGTATTGCATATACGCCTCCGATACGTACCATATACCTTTGTATTCGCTTTTCTTGGTTCCCCAAGAGTTCTTGATCATGTAGTAGCGTTTGCCGTTTTGGTCTTTGGCAGTACCGAAGATTTGCATACCATGGTCATCGGTATTCTCCCAACTGTCGTAGGCAGCTTGTCGCATCTCTTGAGTAATAGTCTTTTCAGGCAGAGGTTTCTTGGTCAATTCATCACGCTTGTCTGTAGCAGACAATCCCAACCAACGTGCAGCATCGCTGCCAGTCAAGTCTGCTGCTTTCTCCTCCTCAGGAACTACGCCCAATCCCTTGCGGGTGAAGCACATTTCGCTCACGTCTGCACCCCATGCCAAAGTGTAGCCTTCTGCTAATGCATTGTCGATGATGGCCATCATCTCATCAAGTGGCACGTTGTACATCTGATCCATACGCCAGTTGTCTGGCACTTCTAATGCGAATGTGGTGTAGTACGGATGGTGGGTATAGCTCGTGATGCTTACATAATCGTCGGCATTCAAACCTAACTCCTCTGCAAAACTTTTAGGAGTATATTCCTTACCATTGTAGGTGAATGTAGCAGGACACTCGCCCAGATAGGTGTCATACACTGCAGTGAGGGCTTTCTTCCATACTGGAGTGAGCTTCTTCAGTCCGCTGTTGGCTACAGCATCCACTACGCCACCAGCCACCGCGTCCAACTCGGTGTGAACAGGCAACGTGTCCGCAGGTGTACTACCGTATTGGATACCTGGCATGGCATCTTGTGGTACCATACCATAGTTCTTCAAGCAGTAGATCACATCATAAGCCGAGCCTCCAGGAGCAAACTGTGCGGTGCCGTACATGCGCACTACATACTCCGCACGATCAAGCATCGTATGGTGAACAACGAACATCTCGCTCAGGTCGTATTCGCCTTTGCCCATACGTAGCAACTCACTCTCCAGGAAACCGATGGTGGAGTAACTCCAACATGTTCCGCTGCGGTTTTGGTCTTTGACTGGCGTGATAGCAATGCTATCTACTGTGGTAAAGCGAAAACCTTCGATGCTATCGCTGGCCACCTTGGTAGAGTCGGTTTGGGCTGTCATGCTTAAGCTAATCGCGCCCAACGCAAAAGATAAGATCAATTTTTTCATATCTGTGTTATTTTTTATATGGTTATTCTTCTTCACTGAGTATCTCCCACTCGTAGAGACGTTGCTCCATCTCACGCTTGATATGGTCGTAGCGTTGGAAATTCTCCGATGTTTGGTGTGCTACATCGGCTAGAAGTGCCTCGATGTCTTGTTGCTCTTGCTCTAATTTAGCAATAGCTGCCTCTATGTCTGCAATCTGCTTCTCCTTCTTGCGGCGTGCTGCTGCTGCGGCTTTCTGTGCGGCATAATCCAACTTTGCAGAAGTAACCTCGCCTTTCACCTCTAATCTTTCACCTTTTACCTCTTGATTCTTTCTCTCTAGTTCCTGCAACGAGTCAATCCTTTTGCTGTGCAAGAAATCATAGATTCCTCCCAAGTGTTCTTTCACTTTGCCACCGCCAAACTCATACACCTTGTCCACTAGTCCATCCAAGAAATCACGGTCGTGGCTCACGCAGATTACAGTGCCGTTAAACTCCTTCAACGCGGCTTTCAGCACATCCTTCGACTGCATATCAAGGTGATTGGTCGGCTCGTCTAGAATCAAGAGGTTGCAGGGCTCCAACAGCAAACGAATCATCGCCAAACGACTACGTTCGCCACCAGAAAGCACTTTCACCTTCTTCTCCGATGCTTCGCCACCGAACATAAACGCGCCTAAGATATTGCGAATCTGTGTGCGAATATCGCCTACAGCTACATGGTCAATCGTTTGAAATACAGTCAGTTCGCCATCTAACAATGCAGCTTGGTTTTGTGCGAAATAGCCAATCTTGACATTATGCCCTATCTTGAGTGTGCCAAAGTGATCCAATTGCCCCATGATACAACGAACAAGGGTTGTCTTACCCTCACCGTTCTTGCCTACAAACGCCACTTTCTCGCCACGGCGGATAGTGAATGTAGCATGTTGGAATACCATGTGCTCACCAAAATCTTTACGCACATCATCTGCTATCACAGGAAAATCACCACTACGTGGTGCAGGAGGAAAACGCAAACTCAGTCGCGAATTATCTTCTATATCCACTTCCAGACGCTCCAGTTTCTCCAATTGTTTGATACGCGACTGCACTTGCACCGCTTTGGTGGCTTTGTAGCGAAAACGCTCAATAAACTCCTCGGTCTCCTGAATCATCTTCTGCTGATTCTGATACGCACGCACTTGTTGCTCATGGCGCTCTTGGCGCAGTACCTTAAACTGGGTGTAAGGCACGTTATAATCGTATATGCGCCCAAGAGTAATCTCTATGGTACGCGTAGTCACATTATCCAGAAATGCACGGTCGTGGCTCACCAATACAAGCGCACTGCCATTGGTCTTGAGAAACTCCTCCAACCATTGGATAGACTCAATGTCAAGGTGGTTGGTTGGCTCGTCAAGTAGCAGCAGATCAGGGTGTTGCAGCAGTATCTTTGCCAACTCAATACGCATGCGCCATCCGCCTGAGAACTCCGAACAAGGGCGGTCAAAGTCCTTGCGCTCAAAGCCCAAACCGATGATAGTACGATCCATCTCAGCAATAAACCGTGCCTCTCCGTCAATGTCAGTTGTCAACTGTGAACTGTAAACTGACATCACATCCTCCCTCAATGTCTTGCCATCCACGTGCATCATCACCTGTGGCAGGTAGCCGATGGTCAAGTCACCCATCTTGCTGATACGTCCAGCAGTAGGAGTCTCCACACCTGCCAACAGACGGAGTAGAGTAGTCTTGCCTGCACCATTCTTACCTACCAGCGCAATACGGTCGCGGGGATTGATGAGGAAGGTGACATCATCCAATATTGGACGCGAAGAAAATTCTATGCTCAGATGTTCTACTGAAACCATATTGGATGCGAGAGATTATAGCACGTTCAATACTTGTTCCTTGATTTGCTCAAGGATATCTTTCATTTTCACTACGATGATTTGCATCTCGCTTTGGTTGCTCTTGCTGCCCAGGGTGTTGATTTCACGTCCCATCTCTTGAGCAATGAATCCGAGTTTCTTGCCCACACCAGATCCCTCGTTATCCATCGTCTCGCGGAAATACTTCAGGTGGTTAGTAAGGCGCACTTTCTCCTCGGTGATGTCCAGCTTCTCAAGATAGAAGATCATCTCTTGCTCCAGACGATTACGGTCAATGGCTTGTTGAGTAGCAGCACTGAGTTGCTCCAGATTAGCTTCGATGCGTGATTTGATCTTCTCTACGCGCCCTTGCTCGTATGGCTCTACATCACTTAGCAATGCCCCAATGGCATCCAATTTCTCGCAGAACATACGATAGAGCGATGCTCCCTCTTGCTCGCGGAAAGCATTGAATTGGGCAACAGCAGCCTCAATGGTTTGCAACACGATAGCCCATTCTTCGTCGGTGATGTCGCTCTGATCTTGCAACTTGGTCACATCTGGCATGCGCATGATAGTAGCCACAAGGTCTTGGGATGGGATACCCAATTCGTGTTGTAATGCACTCAACTCCTTATAATAATATATAAAGGCATCGCGATTGATAGGCGCAAACGCAGTTGTTGTATCGCCTTGAGCTGCGTCTTGATAGTAGATGCTCAAGTCCACTTTACCACGTTCTAAGCGCTGACTAATCAGTGTGCGAATCTCCAACTCCTTGCTGCGCAATTGTGGCGCAATACGCACATTGAGGTCCATAGACTTAGAGTTGAGACTGCGTATCTCAACAATGAGTTTCTTGTTTGCAATTTGGCTCTCGGCTTTGCCGTAGCCCGTCATGGAATATATCATAATGATTTACTATTATCGGGTATCTCTACCTTGTTGTGTTGAAATGTGTTGGGTGGAGTAGGTTGGTCGTCATTCTTAGTGCTGTCTTTTATCTGCTCGTAGAACACAGAAGGTGGTCCATACAACACCCTGATATTTTCGTTTGGTTGGATGACTGGTTGCTGACTTTTACAACCACTCAATAGGGCAATCAATGCACCTAAAAGTATGTTAATTTTCGTTCTCATTTTCCGATACAGAATTTACCAAAAATATTGTTCAAAACTTCTTGTGAAGTAATCTGTCCTGTGATCTCTCCGAGGGCAGAAAGGCAGTCTTGAAGGTCCATGCTGAGGAACTCTCCACTGAGTTGGATATCCAATCCGTCTTGCACACGGCGTATGGCACCCAATGCCCGAGTGAGCGCTTCGTAATGGCGTGTATTGCTGATAGTTACAGCATTTCTTGTGTCGAATTGCTCCTTTGCGAATAATATGAGCTGCTCTTTTATACTACCCACTTCGCCACTCTTCGCCGAGATATATATAGCATTTTCTGGCGGAGTGAACGAAGGCAAGATATCAGCCTTGTTAAAGACGTGAATAATCTTCTTTTCTTGTATGTCAGATAGCGAAGCCAGTGTGTCGCTAGCGTCTTGTGTAGGGTCTTGTAGATGGATGATTACAGATGCTCGTTGGGCAGCCTGACGACTACGTTCAATACCGAGGTTTTCGATGGTATCTTCCGTCTGACGCATGCCTGCTGTGTCAATGAATCGGAAGAGCATACCGTCCAAGATTAGGGTATCTTCCACCGTATCGCGAGTAGTACCTTGAATATCGCTCACAATGGCGCGTTCTTCACCCAAGAGAGCATTGAGCAATGTGGATTTACCGACATTAGGGGCACCTATGATTGCCACAGGAATACCCTGCTTGATGGCATTACCCGTCTTGAAGGAATTGACAAGCCCTTGGATAGTGGTATCAATCTCTTGTGCGAGATCATAGAGTTGCTGACGGTCAGCGAACTCCAGCTCTTCGTGATCCGCAAAATCAAGTTCCAACTCAATGAGCGATGTGAACGTGAGCAATCGCTCGCGCAAAGCAGCCAGTGAGTGGGATATACCTCCACGCAACTGACTGAGTGCCAAGTCTTTTTCTGCCTTTGTTTGGGCTGCAATCAAGTCGGCAACAGCTTCTGCTTCGGTCAGATCCATCTTGCCATTAAGGAAGGCTCGTTGAGTAAACTCACCCGCTTTTGCCATTTGGCAACCTGCATCAATGAGCCATTGCAGCAGCGTTTGTTGAATGTACATACTACCGTGGCAGGCTATCTCAACTACGTCTTCGCCAGTGAAGGAACGAGGCGCACGAAAGACACTAACAAGCACTTGGTCGAGTACCTCATACTTTTCACTTTTCACCTTTCCGTTTTCACCTTTCACAATCTCCCCGTAATGCACGGTGTATGCTGCGGCTTCCGCAAGCGATTTTCGCCCACGAAACAAGGTATCCACAATCGCAATGGCATCCTCTCCGCTCACGCGGATGACGGCTATTCCTCCACTGCCGTAGGGTGTTGATATGGCACAAATAGTATTCATTTCTTTAGTTTTATCCATCTCCATTCGCCTCGTTTTTTGGTGATAACATATTGTAGTCCAACCGATTCTGCCGTTTCTATTAAGTGTGCAATGTCATTCTCATAGAATCCGCTTAGCCATACTTCGCCACCATCGTTCAGAATCTTAGCATACGTAGGCATTTGTTCCACCAATATATTGCGGTGTATGTTCGCCAATATCAAGTCAAATGCACCATCGGGTGGGGTACTGCCTAATTGTACATCCAAAACTACGTTGTTAGATTGGGCATTTTCTATGCTGTTTGCTACGCTCTTGTCATCAATATCTACTGCCACTACAGAGGTCGCACCGCATTTCTTTGCCATAATGCCCAGCACGCCCGTGCCGCAACCCATATCCAGTACATGGCGTTCTTGTGTGAAATATCCCTGTTCATGTGCTTCTATCAATGCCTCAATCATCATGCTGGTGGTCTCGTGATGCCCTGCACCAAAAGCACAATGAGGTGTGATACGCACGCCTAATGGCAGTTCCTGAATCTCATGCTCAGCTTCCCATGTAGCATTCCAATTGATATCAGGACATTGCTCAATATCAATGAGTTGCACGCCATCAGACTCGGTAATAAGCGTTAGGATATCTGTTCGGTTTTCCTCGAGAATAGCGGATTGAATATAGGCATTTTCCTCGTCGAAAACTTCGCAGCCAAGGTCGCACATGGCCTGCTCAAAGAGGTCCTGTAGCCAAGACTCTTCGAAGTGATATTTGAGATGGATTACAGTGTATTGCATATCTGAAGGCAAAATTTGCGGCAAAGGTACAACTTTTTTTGCAATTTTGCAAATGCATGGTTGTGAGTAAGATGCCTTTGGAGTTGATTGTTTAGGGCGGATAGTTTGTTTTTCTTTCATAATAAACTGCAATATGATACGTTTATTTTACGTATATGTTACGTATATAATACGTAATTGATAGCGGAATAATAAAGTTAAACACCAAAGGAATAAGCATGAAAAAAGTCTTTTTTGTTTGAAAGAATATTTGTTTGTTTTAAAATGTCTGTAAGTTGCTGATATATAATATGTTATATTTTTCGGGGGGGGGGTGATTTTGAAAGATGAATAATAAAATAAATTTTATTTTTCTTAAAAATTTGTATATGTCAAAAAAAAGCAGTACCTTTGCAAACTTTTCTTTGAAAAAGTGTAGAAATCAAGACAAAATATAACGAAACCAATCAGGTAAAACGATATGAAAGGAATTGTATTAGCAGGAGGTTCGGGAACACGTTTGTACCCTATCACCAAAGGAATCAGTAAACAATTGATGCCAATTTATGACAAGCCAATGGTATATTACCCAATCAGCGCGCTGATGTTGGCAGGTATTCGCGATATTTTAATTATCTCAACGCCATACGACTTGCCAGGTTTTAAGCGTTTGTTGGGTGATGGTAGTGACTACGGAGTGAACTTCACTTATGCTGAGCAACCTTCGCCAGATGGTTTGGCGCAAGCATTCACGATAGGTAAGGAGTTCATAGGTGATGATAGCGCTTGCTTGGTGTTGGGCGATAATATCTTCCATGGTTCGGGCTTTACGCAAATGCTTCGTGATGCTGTCCGTACAGCAAACGAGGAGAAAAAAGCAACCGTATTCGGTTATTGGGTAAGCGATCCTGAACGTTATGGTGTGGCAGAGTTTGATAAAGAGGGCAACTGCTTGAGTATTGAGGAGAAACCACAAAATCCAAAGAGCAATTATGCGGTAGTAGGATTGTATTTCTACCCAAACAAAGTGGTGGATGTGGCAGCTAACATCAAGCCATCTGCCCGTGGCGAATACGAGATCACAACTGTAAATCAGGAGTTTTTGAAGGATGGCGAGTTGAAGGTGCAAACCTTAGGACGTGGTTTTGCATGGTTGGATACAGGTACACATGATTCGTTGTCGGAAGCGAGTACCTATATTGAGGTTTTGGAGAAGCGTCAAGGCTTGAAAGTAGCATGTTTGGAGGGTATTGCATACCGCCAAGGATGGATCACAGAGGAGCGTATGCGTGAGTTGGCACAACCGATGTTGAAGAACCAGTATGGACAGTATCTGCTGAAAGTGATTGACGAAGTAAAAGAAACGGGTAAGGCGAATTTGGATTGATTATGGAAGTTATAAAGACAGCGATAGAAGGCGTGTATATCATTGAGCCAAAGGTATTTGGCGATGCTCGTGGATATTTCTTTGAGAGCTTTTCGGAGAGAGAGTTCCAAGAGAAAGTGGGTGATATACACTTTGTGCAAGACAACGAGAGTATGTCGAAATATGGCGTAATGCGTGGTTTGCATTTCCAACGCCCACCATATGCACAAAGTAAATTGGTACGTTGTGTGAAAGGCAAAGTGATTGATGTGGCGGTAGATATCCGCAAGGGCAGTCCTACCTACGGACAACACGTAGCGGTGTTGCTAACAGAGGAAAATCATCGTCAATTCTTTATCCCTCAAGGGTTTGCACATGGTTTCGCTGTACTAAGTGAGAGTGCTGTATTCCAATACAAATGTGACAACTTCTATCATCCAGAGGCAGATGGTGGCATTTCTATTTTAGATGAATCGCTTGGCATTGATTGGGGATTGACAATGGAAGAGGCATTGTTGAGCGAGAAGGATACAAAACATCCAAAGTTGGCAGAGTTTGATTCGCCATTTGTTTATAAAGAGAATTGCTGATTATGAATATACTAGTAACTGGCGCAAACGGACAGCTCGGCAACGAGATTCGTATAGTGGCTAAGGATAGTCGCGACGCCTACATATATACCGACGTGGTGGAAGTAGAAGGAGTAGAAACCACTCTGCTGGATATTACGTCATTGGATGCTGTGCGCAAGATGGTGCAAGAGAATGATGTAAAGTGCATCATCAATTGTGCGGCTTATACCAATGTGGATAAGGCAGAGACCGACGAGGCGTTTTGCGAACTGCTAAATGCGAAAGCTGTTGAGAATTTGGCTGTTGCGATGAAAGAAGTGGACGGATTGCTCGTGCATGTATCCACCGATTATGTGTTTGGTGGTGATCCATATAACACACCTTGCAAGGAAGATCAAAAAGGAACGCCCACAGGAGTGTATGGCAAGACCAAATTGCAGGGCGAACAAAATATTCTAGCATCAGGTTGCCACCATATAATTATTCGTACCGCATGGTTGTATAGCGAATTTGGTAAGAACTTTGTAAAGACGATGTTGAACTTGACGGCAACCAAACCACAATTAAAAGTAGTCTTTGACCAAGTGGGTACACCAACCTATGCATATGACTTGGCTGCAGCGATTTATGAGATTGTTAGCGAGCGCAAGTACGAGGGCAACGATGGTGTGTATCACTTTAGTAATGAGGGAGTTTGCAGTTGGTATGACTTTACGAAGATGATCGCAGAGTACGCAGGACATACAGAGTGCGACATCCAGCCATGCCATAGCGATGAGTTTCCATCGCCAGTGAAACGTCCTTCCTACTCCGTATTAGACAAAACGAAAATCAAAGAGACTTTTGGCGTGAAGGTCCCCTATTGGACAGATTCGCTGAAAGTGTGTTTGGGAAACATGGAAAAAATAAAATGAGTTTGAAATTTTAAATATCAAAATATGGAAACAATAAAAATAGCAGTTATCGGTTTAGGTTATGTGGGATTGCCTTTGGCTCGTTTGTTCTCAACAAAATATCCTACAATCGGTTTTGATATGAATCAAAAGCGTGTTGATGCGCTTATGGAAGGACACGATGCGACTCTTGAAGTTTCTGATGAATTATTACAAGATGCTATTAATAATCATGGCTTTACTTGTACTACGGATTTAGAGAAAATACGTGATTGTAATTTTTATGTGGTAGCAGTACCAACTCCAGTAGATGAGAATAACCGTCCAGATTTAAGACCTCTTTGGGGTGCAAGCGAGACAATAGGTAAGGTCATTTCTAAGGGAGATATTGTAGTATATGAGTCAACTGTTTATCCTGGTGTAACTGAAGAAGAGTGTTTGCCTGTAGTAGAAAAGGTTTCTGGATTGAAATTTAATGTAGATTTTTACGCGGGATATTCTCCAGAACGTATTAATCCAGGTGATAAGGAACATACGGTAGAGAAAATCAAAAAAGTAACATCAGGTTCTACTCCAGAGATAGCGGATATTGTAGACGATGTATATAATTCGGTATTGATAAATGGCACTCATAAAGCCCCATCAATTAAAGTTGCTGAGGCAAGTAAGATTATTGAAAATTCGCAACGTGATGTAAATATTGCATTTATGAACGAGTTGGCGAAGATCTTCAATGCTATGGGTATAGACACTCAAGATGTGATTGATGCTGCTGCTTCAAAATGGAATTTTATTAAATTGAAACCAGGTTTGGTTGGTGGTCATTGTATTAGTGTGGATCCATATTATCTAATTCAAAAAGCTCAGGTATATGGCGTGCTTCCACGTGTAATGTTTTCAGCGAGACGATTGAATGATGGTATGGGGGCATATGTTGCAAATCAAGTGATTAAATGCATGAACAAAAAGGGAGTGATGGTAAAAGATGCTAATATCTTGTTGTTAGGTATCACTTTCAAGGAGAATTGCCCAGATGTGCGTAACACAAAGATTGTTGATATTTACACAACTTTGCAAGAGTACACGCACAACATAACGGTGTATGATCCATGGGCTAACCCAGCAGTAGTTAAGCATGAATATGGAATTGACATCGTGACTTCTTTGGAAAATTCAACAAAGTATGATGCTGTAGTTCTTGGTGTTGCGCATAATGAGTTTTTAAGCCTTGATATTAATTCTCTAGTCAAGTCTGGCGGTGTGGTATATGATGTGAAAGGTATTTTGCCACGTGAGATAGTCGATGGTAGATTATAGTTTGAAAAGAAGAAAGTAGATAGAACACATCTAATGACCAATTCACAACGAGTCATAGTTAATACGATAGCCCAGTATACACGTACAATCATTAATGTATGTTTGTCGTTATATTCAACACGCTTGATTTTAAGTGTGTTAGGACAGAGCGATTATGGTATATATTCGGTTGTAGCGGGAGTAGTGGCAATGTTATCTTTTGTTACTAATGCTTTGGTTATTACTACGCAACGTTACCTCTCATTTCATCACGGAAAGAAGGATATCAATCAGGTTCGATTGGTATTTGGTAATAGTTGGTTGTTGCACTTGTTTTTGGGCATATTGGTAGTCATTGTACTAGGTGCGTTAGGCCCTTGGATTACCCAAAGCTTCTTGAATATAGAGGACGTTCGCCGTGATGCTGCAATGTTTGTCTATTTTGCTGCAGTATTGATGCTCTTTTTGAGTTTTATTACGGCGCCAGTACGTGCATTGTTTGTGGCTCGAGAAAATATTGTGTATACTTCTGTGGTTGATGTATTGGATGGTGTATTTAGATTGTTGATTGCTATTTTGTTGTCAAAGATCACATATGATCATCTCGTATCCTACTCGGGATTGTTGATATGTATTTCTATTTTTAATCTACTTGCATTTGTTATATACGCTGCGATTAAATTTCCAGAATTTCATTTGCCTAAATTGCAAGAATTAGATAAACAATACGTTAAAGGGTTGAGTAATTTTGCGGGTTGGACAATATATTCTGCGGGATGCGTGATAGCACGTAATCAAGGCATTTCTGTGGTGCTTAATTTATTCTATGGTACGATTGTAAATTCTGCTTATGGAATTGCGCAACATGTATCTGGAGCTGTACAGTTTTTATCTACTTCTATTTTAAATGCGATGAATCCGCAAATAATGAAAGCAGAAGGAGCTGGAGAACGACAAAAAATGCTAAGATTAAGTGAATCCGCAAGTAAGTATGCTTTTTTGTTATTGGCATTGGTAGCAATACCATTGATTGCAGAAATGGATACGATTTTACGATTATGGTTAGATGAGGTACCAGAATATGCTGTGATGTTTTGTCAATTGATTTTGGTCGCAGCTTTATGTGATCAGATGTCGGTTGGATTGACATCGGCTAATCAAGCTATAGGAAAGATTCGCACATACAATATGATATTTTATACGTTGAAATTATGTGTTGTTATCATAGGTTGGATTTGTTTAAAATTCAATTTACCTATTAGTTCAATAATGTGGACATATGTTATTATAGAATTTGTAACATCTTTATTGAGATTACCATTGATGAAACATATTGCTAATATTGATATCGTAATGTTTTGCAAGAATGTATTTATGCGAATATGTGTTCCTTGTTTGACACTTGTAATGACGTGCTATCTATGTGTAACAATGATAGAGATAACATGGCGCATTATTGTAACCTTTGGTATGTCTTTAATACTGGGTGGGGTATCCATATGGGTAACTGCATTGACAAAAGATGAAAGGGAATATATCACTCAATCTATTGTAAAAATAATTGCACAAAAGAAATAATGGATCAAGAGATAAAAAAAAGGTTGCCTGCTGGGTATTTGTTACTCTATTTGTTGATGATTGGTTTTACGTTTATAAGTACTCGTAAGACAGGGGACACATATGTACTTTATGCACGTGTAGTGCAAATGATTGAACTATTGTTTTTTATAGCATTGTTTATCCAAAATATAAGACAAGGTTTTAAGTTTAATGGATATAGCGTTCTTGTTAATAGTTGGTGGTTATTCTATACTAGTATAACTTATCTATTTACACTTAATACCGTAGGTTTGACTCCTATATTTCATTGGATGAACATTATTATATTTTTGCTGTTAGGAACTTGTTATTGGAAAGATAATATGCAAGACAACACCAAATATATGACTATTGTGTTCTCATTTTTAATATATTTGAATGCAGTATTATTGATTTTATTTCCAGAGGGATTGTGGACCGATGAAGAGTGGGTTGGAAGAGGTGATCCTGCTCGTTACTTGTTTGGTAATTACAATATGATAGGATTTGTGTGTTTATTAGGAATTATAGTTCATGCTTTGTATACAATTACGACAGGGAAATGGCGAGCGAATTTATTCTTTCTAATATTGGTTTCTATTGCGTCTGTGCTATTTGTGGGATCAATGACATCTACTGTTAGTTTGATATTCTTAGGATTATGTATATTATTTAAAAATGCAGTAACAAGGCATATAAAACTATTGACTATTGTTTTTATTGTGATATATGTGCTGTTTTTCATGATTATCATATGGAATGGAAGTTCTATAGACGAAATAAGTTTGGCTACACAATTTATAGAGGGAACTTTATCCAAAGATACGACTTTTAGTAATCGAACTGAATTGTGGGCTAATGCGGTGTATAAAATTAAGCAAAACCCATGGATAGGATTCGGCGTTCAAAATGTGGAGTGGAATGATGAGTATTTGGGTGGATCCGGACCACATAATTTTTTATTGTTGCTATTGCTTCAAGGAGGACGATTATTATGTTTTTCTTTTATTGCAATAGTATTGTACGCAATAAAGCATGCATTACAAACACCAACTAAAACTACGTCTATTGGTATAATGGGATTGGGTGCGTTGTTCATCATGTCATTATTTGAAGCATATAATATTATACAGGTATTTTTGTTGGTGCAATTGGTGTATTATTCTAAGTTTTTGGATAACCATGAATGTTGTAAAGATAAATGAATGTTATGAAAGTGTCAATTATAACTCCATCTTATAATTCTGCATTGTATATAAAAAACACAATAGCTTCTGTACAGGCGCAAACCCTTAGAGATTGGGAGATGATCATTGTGGACGATGGTTCTATAGATAATAGTGCAGAAATCATAAGGGATATAGCAATTAATGATTCTCGTATAAAGCTTATACAGAAAGAGAACGGAGGTTCTGCTTCTGCTCGAAATGTAGGATTACAACAAGCGAAAGGCGATTATATACAATTTTTAGATGCAGATGATACTATCGCTCATGACAAGTTGGAACATCAAGTTGAGTTAATGGATCAAAAAGGGCTAGACGTTACTTACACAGACTACAAACTCACCCAGTCCGATGGAATGACTCATTCGCAATTGATGGGATTTCGTTTAAATCTATTCAAATTATTAGCGGGTTGGGGTGTTTTTGGTACAATTCCTTTACATGCATTTTTATACAGACATTCGTTTTTGACAAAGCATGACATTAAAAATACATCTGAGGTAAAGGAACGAGAGGATTGGGATTTTCATATAAAGGTTTTTGGTGCATATCCTAAGATTGAGCGCTTAGCGCAATACTGTGGAGCATATTATTTCCTCTGTCCTACTGGAAAAACGACCAATGGTTCATTAACCAAACTTACCAATGGCACATTGAAATACTTATTGTACAAAATACAAAACACCACTGGTTATCACAAACTACTGCTATTGATTCGTTTATCATTCGAGATAATAAAGATTGTTATAGCATGTTTTCATAAGAGTCTTGATTACGCACAAATAAAACCCACACTTGAAAATGCAGCAACACAAATAAAGGTATTTGCTATAGCGTTACTACCAATCTCTATGCTTTTATATGGCTATTTTTGGTTTCGTATACACAAAAAAAATAAACACTAACATGCAACAATTACTATTTTTCATAGGTAAATTATTTTCATATATTTGTCCACCAATATTATTAGACAAATTGGATGCTATCAAGCTCCATATCTTTATTGGATACAAGTCAAGACAATTATATGCCCAACGTAAAGATCGGGAAAGGAAGTATTATTGCAGCCAACAGCGTGGTGACCAAAAATATTCCACCTTATTGTATTGCAGCAGGATCACCTGCAAAAATCATAAATAAAATTAGATAAAAACAATATATGAACTCACACAAAAATACTAAAGCACGCGTTATAGCATTCTATTTGCCTCAATTTCACCCTATACCAGAAAATGACAAATGGTGGGGGAAAGGATTTACGGAATGGACAAATGTCGCCAAAGCCAAACCGTTGTTTCGTGGACATTATCAACCACGCATCCCAGCAGATTTAGGATTCTATGACTTGCGATTACCCGAAGTCCGCGAACAACAAGCTCAATTGGCCCGTGAAGCTGGTATAGAAGGTTTCTGCTATTGGCATTATTGGTTTGGTAATGGAAAAATGCTTCTAGAAAAACCTTTTCAAGAGGTGTTAAAAACAAAAAAACCAGATTTCCCATTTTGTTTAGGTTGGGCGAACCATAGTTGGAAGACAGGTACTTGGACACGCGACGGAAGTAATCAAATGATTGCAGAACAAACGTATGGAGGCGAAGAAGACTATCGCATACATTTTGATTATGTGTTACCCGCTTTTCTAGACAAGCGATACATTATGGTGGATGGAAAACCCATCTTTGTTATCTTTGATCCATATTCTCTACCAAAAGACTTTATTCCATACTGGAGAAAAAAAGCTGAAGAGAATGGCTTGCCTGGTATCCACTTCGTGGGATATACATTCAACGCATTAGGTCATCCCATCTATAATGCTAATGGGGAACAGATAACATCTGGTTATTTTAATACCAATGAGGTGTCCAAATACTATTCATTTGTCACAAATGATTTAGGTTTTGATGCAGTAGTACCAATAGGAACCTATCGTGCAGAAATTTTAACTAAAAATAAATATTGGTTTGCGCTACAACGAAAACTATCTACAAAATTTAGCATTAACATTAGAAACTTGTACGATTATAAAAAGGTTATGCATCATTACTATTCGCAAGAAGATGCTGCAGAAAATGTATATCCATCTCTCCTCCCTCAATGGGATCGTACTGCTAGGTCCGGTATGAATGGCATCTACATTAATAGTACTCCAGAAAAATTTGGAGAGACTATTGAGATCGCTTTAGATTTAGTTAAAAACAAACAAGCAGAACATAAAATCCTATTTCTAAAATCTTGGAACGAATGGGCAGAAGGTAACTATGTAGAACCCGATTTAAGGTTTGGAACAGGTTTCTTGGATGTTTTACGTGAGAAACTTACAAAGTAATTATGAAGATTTTTATAATAGCAAGAGGTTATCCTTCAGACCAAGAGCCTACATGGGGATGCTTTGAAAAAGATCAGGCAGAAGCACTTGCAAAATTAGGGCATCACGTCACCTATTTAGGTGTGGATACGCGATTTCGCAAGCACAGACGTTCATTGGGGATGAAACACAATATCATCAACAAAGTTTCTATATATATATTGGAATTTATACCTTTTGCTGTGTTATTTTTTGTTCCAAAAAGGTTAAAGGAAATATTTTATACCTACCTGTATTTTAGAGTCTTTAAGCAAGCAATCAAGCAAGAGGGATGTCCAGATGTTTTGTATGCACATTACTTAGGGTACATGAAATATGCTATCTTATTTGGTAAGAAATATAATATACCTACTATTGGCCTTGAACATTGGAGTAAATTAGCGGCAAAGCAGATTCAACCAGATATGTTAAGTTTAGCACGACAAATATACCCACAGCTAAATCAACTAATCACAGTATCCAGTTTCTTAAAAAACAACATACAGCGAAATGTGGCTGTAAACGACATACAAGTAGTTCCTAATTTGCTTGGGGAAGAATTCGCATGCCAATCTCACAACACGAAACACCCACTGACCATAGTATCTGCAGGTCGATTAGTGCCCAGCAAACGTTTTGATTTACTTATTGACGCAGTACACCAAATACAGACATCGCTACCCAACGAATGGAAATTATTGATTATTGGAGGCGGGGATATGAAAACTGCATTGCAAGAACAAATAAATACACTACATCTTCAGGAACACATTCAACTATTGGGACAACAGACAAAAGCAGAAATTGTAAGATTATTCCAACAAAGTGATCTATTTGCATTACCCTCTCAAATGGAAACTTTTGGAGTAGTATATATCGAAGCTCTTGCCTGTGGGTTGCCTATCATAGCGACCGATTGTGGAGGTCCAAGCGATATTATCACGAAAGAAAATGGAATCCTGATTCCAAACGAGGATATAGAGGCTTTGAAAGAAGCTATTTTGCACATAAGCAATAATCTCAATGATTACAATCGAGAAGCCATTGCAAAGGATTGCCAAGCGCGTTTTGCCCCTGATGTCATCGCCAAACGACTAACCACAATTTTTGTAGAAACAATAAAAACACATAAAGAGCAACAATAATTTGCATAAATCAAAAAAAAATTGTAACTTTGCGCGCTTTTGTATATTATTGGGATAATATCATTTTAACAGACTGGATATGTATAAAAAGTATTTCAAACGTTGTATTGATTTTACAATTGCATTTTTGGCATTAGCTATAATAGGATGGTTTATTTTGCTTGTAGCTATCATGCTGCATTTCGCCAACAAAGGTGCTGGAGCATTCTTCCTACAAGAACGTCCAGGAAAAGATGGCAAACCTTTCAAAGTCATGAAGTTTAAGACCATGACAGACGAGCGAGGTGCCGATGGAGAACTATTGCCTGATATACAGCGCATTACTAAAATAGGCAAACTTGTACGCTCATTGAGTATAGACGAACTCCCTCAATTTATCAATGTCTTTAAAGGAGACATGTCACTAATCGGTCCTCGTCCGTTGCTCATGCACTATTTACCTTGGTATACTCCAGAACAAGCTAGACGACACGAAGTACGTCCAGGAATCACAGGATGGGCACAAGTCAATGGACGCAACCATTGTAAGTTGAGCAAAAAGTTTGAACTCGATGTATGGTATGTAGATCATTGTACCTTAGCTACGGATTTGAAAATTTGCAAAATGACAATATTAAATATCATCAAGCGAAAAGATGTTGGCGAAGGTACTGGCAATATGGAAGAGGTGGATGATTTAGGATTTCACCAACGATATTTAGAACTCTTAGAACAGCGCAAAAAGAATGATTGAATTTGGTAGTGATTATCATTTGTGTGGTGAAAAGCACATAGGAGGAAATACTTTGTTTGATGTGTTTCCAAATGTGCGTTTATATGCATGTGGTCGTCATGCGTTTTCTGCTTTACTTGGGCATCATGAATGGAAACGCATTTGGATACCTGCATACTTTTGCTACGAAGTGATTGCACATATTGAGCAACTACATATTGCAGTTAAATTATACAACGATTTCCCAAACAATCCTAACGTAAAACAGACTATAGAATCTCTTCCTACTCAAGAAGGTGATGTGTTGTTGCGGGTTAATTATTTTGGAATAGACTTAGGTGCCCAAGTATTGGATATTGACATTCCTATTATCGAGGACCACACATTGGGATTAAATAGCGAATGGGCAAAAAGCAGTACTGCAGACTGGTGTGTTGTTTCCTTGCGAAAATCTTTACCAGTAGCTATAGGTGGAATGCTATGGTCACCCAAGCAACATACTTTACCCCAATCTGTAGAGCTTACAAACGAGGTCGTAGAATTGGCAGACAAACGCTATGAAGCAATGTCTTTAAAGACAGCTTATCTAAACCATCAATTCCACCAGAAAGATGTATTTCGTAATCTCTATATCGAAACCGAGCAACAAATTGAGACGCTGCAAGTATCGGGATTAGATAATAGAACAATCGAGATTATTGCACATCTAAACATTGAAACATGGATGAATACAAAAAAAGAAAATTGGAAAACGGCACACCGCTTGCTAGTTTCAGATGCAATACGACATGTCGAAAATGTAGAATTTCCTTTTTCTGTCATTTTAAAATGTAAATCGAATGAAGAAAGAGAACAATTGAGAAAGCATTTGATACAACACTGTATATATCCTGCTATTCTTTGGACCTTGCCTGAAGATTCGCCATTTGACGAGGCTAAGGCATACGCCGACACAATGCTTAGTGTGCACTGTGACGCAAGATATGATTCGGACAACATCGTACACATTTGTAAACAAATCATCGATTTCTATGGTTAAAATATATGACTTAATAGCGCATCAAGAATGGGACGATATTGTTCGTTCTTTTGCCGATTATGATGTATATTATCTGAGTGGATATGTTCGTGCATTCTACGCACATGGTGATGGCGAACCACAATTATTATACTATACTAGCGAACGACTACGCGCGATATATGTCTATATGAAGCGCTCTACTACTATCACAAATGTATACGATAGTGTTACTCCATATGGATATGGTGGAGTATTATTTGAGGGAGATAAATCAGATCAGTCGCTATCTGACTTTTGGAAAGAATATGTACAAAAGATGAACGAAGAAAATATTATTGACAACTTCGTAAGATATCATCCTGTATTAGAGAATGCCGTACATATGAAAGCCATTTCGCATGTTATCGATTTGGGAAATACGATTGCTCTGGACTTATCCTCACCTGAGGTAATCTGGGAGAATATCACAAGCAAAAATAGAAATATTATACGCAAAGCACAAAAAAATAATATTCAAATTCATCATACTGAGGATTATTCCATATTCGAGCATTTTATTTCGATATATAATCAAACTATGCAGCGAGATAATGCAGAGGAATACTATTACTTCAAGGAAGATTTCTACAAAGCAATACACGATTCCCTAAAAGGCAATTATCAAGTATTTTACGCTACATTAGATGACCAGATTATAGCAGTTAGTATCATTTTATATGCCAACAAACAAATACACTACCACTTATCAGGTTCCTTGAGCGAATACCGTAGTTTTGCGCCAACAAATCTGTTGCTGTACGAAGTAGCATTGTGGGGACACCAACAAGGTTGCAAGATATTCCATTTGGGTGGAGGACTAGGATCAGGGAATGATAATCTATACAAATTTAAAGCAGCGTTTAATAGAAATAGCGGACTGCAATTTTCAATTGGAAAACAAATTTTTAATCAAGCATTATACGATCAATTAGTAGAAGAACGATTATTAGAAAATCCTAGCTTTGATCTTGAAAGCAAATACTTTCCGCTCTATCGTTCTAAATAATACAAAATAAAGGAATACGAATATGACATCAGCTTTAAAGAATAAAAAATTATTGATTATCGGAGGTGACAGTTTCTCAGTAGATATTGTAAAAACTGCCCAAAGTATGGGTGTTTATACTATTGTTACAGACTGGTATGATACCAAACGCTCACCCGCAAAATTAGTGGCAGATGAATATTGGAATATCAGTATCGAAGATTATGACTCGCTAACTAAGCAAATCAAAGAACACCATGTCGATGGTATTCTTACTGGTTTTACAGATTCTTATTTATTGGCATATCAGCATCTTTGTGAAATTAACAATTTTCCATCTTATGGAACCAAAGAACAGTTTGAGATATTAACAAACAAAGCTTTATACAAAGAGTGGTGTAAAAGATTTAATGTTCCTACAACCCAACAATATAACACTGCTGATAAGAATATTCAATTTCCTGTGATTATAAAACCTGTAGATGGTAGTGGCTCACGAGGACTGCATGTATGTTACAATCAGGAAGAGTTGCAAGACGCTATTGCCGCTTCAAAAAAATCCTCCAAACAAGGAAAGGTAATTATAGAGCGGTATATGACAGGTCGCGAAGTGACCATATTCTGGACTTTTGTTGATGGAAAATATTATTTGTCTGCTATTGGAAATCGTCATGTAAAACAAAACCAAGGAGAAAATGTTATACCGCTGCCTGTTGGATACACGTTCCCTTCTGTTGTCATTCCGAAATATCAGCAAGAAGTTGAAGAGCAAGCAAAAAAGATGTTTGCAGCCTTAGGAATAAAAAATGGCATGATGTTTATGCAATGTAAAGTAGAAGATGGTACATGCTACGTTTATGATATTGGCTATCGTTTGACGGGCTCTCTGGAATATAAGATATTGGAAGTTGTTTCTGGATACAATCCACTGAAGATGCTCATCAACTTTGCGTTGACAGGCAAAATGACAAATGAGGATATCAGTACAAAAGTGAATCCTGCGACTATGAGCCCATGTTACAATGTGTCATGTCTGTGCGCTCCAGGAACAATTGCGGAAATAAATGGATGCGATACATTGATGCAGGAAGATGGAATAATAGACTCCATTCTCACGCATTTCCCAGGTGAAACAATAACAGAGGAGATGAAAGGTTTGCTTACACAAATTACGGTGCGAGTACTGGGAACGGTAAAGAATCAAGAAGAATTATGCTCTACAATGCAGCAT
>Ga0233362_1000071_pt1 | contig 23890 bp, 16 predicted proteins | sample ElkDunMinimDraft_22_FD_180674 | JGI IMG/M metagenome (GOLD analysis project Ga0233362, IMG submission 180674) | Fecal eukaryotic communites from dung pellets of Tule Elk in California, USA - Elk Dung C1 | ecosystem: Host-associated > Mammals > Digestive system > Large intestine > Fecal | place... | reverse complement strand
ACAATAAACCGCTTAATACAAGCGGAATAGCTGTATATACATCTGATACATTTCCAGAAATCACCATTCAATTCAAAGATTCTATCCTGAAATTTCAAACTAAGAAACTCACTTTAGTAGGACATTCACAACCTAGTTATGTTGTACCTACAATTTGGGTAGATAGTTTAGAATATTTTCCAACATCAATTGACACTATTTTAGGGCGTTATGTATATGATGTTGAATTTGAAGATAGTTTCACACTTCATCCCAACTGTAATGGCGACTCGCTGCAAGAGTTTACACTGCATAGTCTCATTTTAGAAAACAGGAAACCAGGAATAACATTTCACTCGATAGGCGTTAATGGAGCTAGCGTTCCGGCCTATCTTCGTTGCGAAAACTTTGCACGTGATTTAGACCTTTTCCGTCCTGATTTAGTTATTTTCGGCATTGGAATTAATGATGCTTTCGATGCTGACTTCAATGCAGAAACATTTGAGCAAAACTATCTTCAGTTAATTCAGAAAATTCAAGCCTATAATCCAGATTGTGCCTTTATCTTCTTTACAAATAACGACTCTTACAAAAGAGTTGCGCGCAGGAAATATCAAGTAAATAGGAATGCTACTGAAGTTCAACGTGTTATGTACTCATTAGCAAAACAGACGCGCGGAGCCGTATTTGACCAATTTGAAATTATGGGCGGAATGACTTCGATGTACAAATGGTACACCCATAAATTAGCAAAATATGACCGTGTCCATTTTACCAACGAAGGTTATGTGCTGATGGGAAATCTTTTTTACAACGCTTTTCTTCACGCCATGAAGAAGTATCAAAATAGTAATCAATCACTTAACATCGAATAAAACCCTTTAGAAGAGATGAACTTAGAAAATATCAAGACATTTTTCACAACACTTCTATCATTCGATGACAAATACCCTTTGTTATTCACCCAATTTTATTTTTGGGCATTTTTTGCGATAGTGTTTGCGGGCTTTGCCATTCTGCGTAATAAGATACTTCTCCGCAATACCTACCTCTTCTTTATCAGTTTATTCTTCTACTATAAAACCTCTGGATTATTTGTTATTCTGCTGATTTTTACCACATTAGTATGTTTTACTACAGGACGTGCTATTGATAAGTCCGTACGAAATTTCTCCCGCAAATTCTTTCTCTTTTTAGGAATCACTTTAAATCTTTTGGTGCTTTTCTATTTCAAATATGCATATTTCTTTACGGAGGTTTATAACTCCATAATGCACACTGAGATTCCTGTTATCAATTATTTAGCACAATGGACAAATGAATTTTCGGGTAAAGAGATTTTCGATGCAAGTAAAATTCTGCTTCCTGTCGGCATCTCTTTCTATACATTCCAAAGTATTAGTTACATTATTGATGTTTATAGAAAGAAAATCACACATATTCCTAATATTTTGAACTTTGGGTTTTATGTAAGTTTCTTTCCGGGATTGGTTGCTGGGCCGATTATTCGTGCAAGCCAATTTATGCCACAACTTTACAAAAAATATTTTCTTACCAAACGCCAATTTGGCATTGCAATTTTCTGGATTCTAAATGGTTTACTCAAAAAAATTATTATGAGTGACTATTTAGCCGTAAATTTTGTTGACCGAGTTTTTGACAACCCAGACCTATTCACTGCATTTGAAAACTTAGCGGCACTTTTCTGCTATTCACTACAGGTTTATGCGGATTTTTCAGGTTATACAGACATTGCTATCGGTGTGGCCATGCTGATGGGATTCTATCTTCCACAAAACTTCAACTCACCATATAAAGCAACCAATCCAGGAGCATTTTGGAAACGATGGCACATATCGCTCTCTACTTGGCTAAAAGATTACCTTTATATTCCATTAGGGGGAAATCGCAAAGGGAAATTCCGCACGCAAGTCAACTTAATGACTACCATGCTTTTAGGTGGATTGTGGCATGGTGCAAGTTGGAACTTTGTAATTTGGGGTGGACTAAATGGCATAGGAATTCTCCTTTACAAATGGTGGAGAAACGTTAAAAAGCTACCAAGGGCCATTACCTCTGCCATAATTTTTGCAGTATTTATTGTGCTACAGTACTATTACGCACGCCCTATTTTTATGATTGGCGTAGTATGGTCTGGCACCTTCTTCTTCGGAACATTTGTTGATTGGATCCATCGTAATTGTTTTAAATTCAAACCTATACCTTGGTTAGAAAGAGGTTGGTCTATATTCCTCACTTTCATCTTCATTTCATTCACACGCTTATTTTTCCGCTCTGGTTCTAATCTTGACCCAGCGGAAGCTAATGCTACGGCATGGAACACTGCAAAAAAGATGGTAGGACAAATTGGTGGCACTTGGAATCTAGAAGCAATTCCCGACATCATCTCCACTTACGCTTCAGTTTTCATACTTTTCGTTGTTGGAATGATTATCCATTGGTTGCCTGCCAAATGGAAACAATGGTATAGAATTCAATTTGCGTATCTGCCAGTTTGGGTAATGCTGCTTATTTGTGTGGCAGTTGTGTTTGTCGTTTATCAATTCGTCACAGCAGAGATGCAGCCATTTATTTATTTCCAATTTTAGCGAAAAAGAGTTTTTATGAAATAAGATTTATTGATTAGTCTTGTTTGTAAGTTACTTAAAATCAACATTTTACCCCCCCGAAAAATTTATATTCACCACTAAACATACACAAAAATAATATATCTTTGCGCTACCGATTTCCTTCCATTAGAAAGGAAAAATATTGACCAAAATTAAGGATTTTCTATCAAGAAATTGAATACAAATTTGGATATAAAACTAAAAAAAGGTTGTGCCCGACACATAACAAGGGAATGAATATGAAAAAACTAAAATTATTACTTGTACTTTGTATTTCTGCAATTTTATTTTCTAGTTGTGCTGGATTTAATAGTACTATCTATCCTAAAGAAAGCCCTGCGCACACACAAGTTCTACTGCAGGAGAATAATTTCAGAGTTATCAAAACAGTGGAGGGAGAATGGTCTGCGACCTATATTTTAGGAATTGGTGGATTATCGAAAGAATCCCTTCTCAATAGTGCAACATCAAATATGTACCAAAACGCACAGCTAACTGGAAGTCAAACTATTATAAATATAACTAGCGTAGTGTCTAGCAAAACTATTTTGGGAATATATACAAAGAAAACTGCAATTGTATCAGGTACGGTTATTGAATTTATTGAATAGAACCGTTTGAATATTAACAATCGATTGCAGGTATAATAGAAAAGGAAACGTCAGCATCAGCAAGCGTTTCCTTTTTTTTATAAAATCAATTATACTGCGTCTTATTCCATCACTTTTTGTCCTAAATCGAGACCGAGGTTATACAGTCTTTCGATATCCTCCTCTTTAATTGGAGCGCCCAACACTTCAGCAGGTTCTGTAACCACATTCCATTGGCAACATTCAGCTTGTGCTTTTAAAGTTTTCAAGCCACCGCCACTCCAGGAAGCACCTCCAAAGAGTGCATAAAATCTATTTTTGGGTTTAAATTCTGCAATTTCGTGAAGGAGCAGAGTCATATTAGGGAAGATTGAGCCATAGTGTGAAGATGCGCCCAAAATAACTCCTTTATATTTCCAAATTTCACTCATAATAATAGAGACATCTGTTTTGGAAATATCAAAAATCTTAATTTCCTTTACACCTGCAGCAGAAACTCCACGTGCAATAATATCAGCCATTCTTCCTGTATTTCCATACATTGAAGCGTACGCAATTACCACCCCTTTTTGCGTTTCGTGCTTACTCCACTGCGTATAGCGGGATAGCACCCATTCCAAATTAGTTCGCCAAATAAGGCCGTGAGATGGTGCAATCATCTTAATCGGAAGTGGACCAACCTTTTGGATTGCTTTCAATGCCATTGGAGCTACTTTGCCAACAATATTTGCATAATAGCGGCGCATATCATCTTCGTAAAAATCAAGATTTACCTCATCATCGAAGATCGTTCCATTCAGGGTTCCGAAACCTCCGAATGCATCATTTGAAAATATAATTCCTGTTGTTTGTTCAAAAGTCACCATCGACTCTGGCCAGTGACACATTGGCGCAGTAAAAAATTGCAATGTATGTTCACCAATTGGCAACACTTCGCCATCAACAACTACTTTTTTGTTTGCAATCGGACCATAGAAATTTTCTAAAGGACCAAAAGTTTTATCATTTCCGATTACAGTCACATCGGGATATGCAGAAACTACTGCGGCAACAGCACCGCTATGGTCAGGTTCATCGTGATTGATTACCAAGTAATCTACTTGGCGTTCGCCCAAAACTGCTTTGATTTGGGACAAATATTGGCTCATAAAACCAGACTCCACTGGATCAATCAATACAACCTTATCATCTACAATAAGATAAGAGTTATAAGAAACGCCATTAGGAATTTCGATATGATTTTCGAACAATTCTGTACGACGGTCATTTACGCCTACGTAGTAAATATTTTCCGCTAATTCAAATTGTAAATTTTTCATTGGATTGCTACTTTGATTTTTCTCTACTTGATTTGTACTAATTTGTGATATAGAGTTTTCCGATTCTGTCGCCTCAGCTACATACTCAAACTCACTTTTCCCGTGTTTGCAGATTGGACATATAATATCATCGGGAAGGTCATTACCTTCATATACCCAACCGCACAGTGCACACACCCAACACCCTTTTTTAGGAGCTGCGGATGGTTTCACGTGATGTTGATAATAATCATACGTTACAGAATCATCATCTGAAATCACTTGAGCATCAACAAGATCTGCAACAAACATTGTGTGGGTACCCAAATCTACTATTTGTGCAGTTTGGCAAGACAAGAAAGCATTAGCATTTTGCGACATATATAACACATCGTTAGCAGCACGTTCAAAACCAACTTTATCTGCAAATTTTTCGGTATCATTTCCTGAGTGGAACCCAAAACGTTCATAAACAGAAAATGGAGTTTTCGTAGTAAGAACAGAAATATTAAACACACCTGATTCCATAATCAGACGATGGGTATAATTCTGCTTATTCACCACAATTGAAATTCGGAGCGGATTATCTGTAACTTGTTGAACAGTATTAATAATACAACCATTATCAACCCCTTTAGAATGGGTTGTCAACACATACAAACCATAACCAATTTTAAAAAGTGCTTTGGTATCCATAATTAATTTTCGTTATTATTTCTTCTTAAATATTGTAATCTTTCCATCAATTTCACATTACTATTATTGCAAAGAGTGCCTCTAAATTGTTGTACGCTATCGAATTGATGTTTTTGCATCCATACATTCAAATCGTCAAGGATTGTATGAATTACAGAAACGCCTTTGTGGAACAATACAGAGCATAATTGCACAACGGTTGCTCCTGCTAAAATTTGTTTTACCACATCTTTTGCATCGTGAATTCCTGTTGAAGCAGCTAAATGGCACGGAATTTTTTGTGCAGCCAACAAAGAGACCCAGCGCAAAGTTGATCCATTTTCTTCTGGAACCGAAAAAGCGTGTCCAGGCACAACTTTCATCTCATCCACATCAATATCGGAATTATAGAATCGGTTAAACAACACCAAACCATCTGCACCATTTTCTACCAAACGGAATGCAACATGTGCGATATTGGTAAAGTGATCTCCAATTTTAACAGAAACTGGAATTTTCACAATAGTTTTTACCGATTTTAGAATTTCAATCATTTTATCTTCAATTTCATCTGCTGTTATGGTTCTATCGAAAGGTGAAATGGCAATATTCAATTCCAACGCATCAGCGCCAGCGTCTTCAAAAATCTTAGCTATATTTACCCATTCACCGGCGTCGGTGCAGTTAATACTAGCAATAATAGGAATATGAACAGCAGCTTTTGCTCCACGAATCAAATCAGTATATAACTCTATTTCGTTACCACGCAAATAGGAAACCATATAGGCGTACATCTCTGGGTCATTGTCGTAAAAATCGTGGCTTTCCTCTTTTTTAACATCTTTCAAAATCTGTTCCTCAAAGAGAGATTTCAAGATTACAGCACCAGCACCTGCCTCTTCGCACGCCTTCACGCCTTCGACAGTACCTGTCAATGGTGAACTTCCGACCACAATCGGATTTTTAAGTTCAAGTCCTAAATAATTCGTTGATAAGTTCATAGTTACTATATTAAAATCTTTGGCAAAAGTACAACAAATTTAGGTTTTTCGCAACTGATTTGCATAAAAAAAGCGGCATTTAACGGATGCCGCTTTAAGATATTCATTTTAAAATATTTATCCTAAAAATGGATAACGATAATCTGTTGCTGGAGCGTAAGTTTCCTTAATACAGCGAACGCTTATCCAGCGCATAAGGTTTAGTACACTACCTGCCTTATCGTTTGTACCAGATGCACGAGCACCGCCAAATGGTTGACAACCTACCACAGCACCTGTCGGTTTGTCATTGATATAGAAGTTTCCTGCAGTATGACGAAGCATCTGTTCAGCAGTTTCAATAGCATATCTATCTTGTGCAAAAATAGATCCTGTTAATGCGTATGGAGAGGTTTGATCGCAAAGACGTAAAGTCTCTTCATATTTTTCATCTTCATAAACATAAACAGTGATTACGGGTCCGAAGATCTCTTCACAAATAGACTCATAATCTGGGGTTTTAGCCACAATGATTGTGGGTTCTACGAAATAGCCCACAGATTTATCGCAATTTCCGCCCAAAACGATTTCTGCATCTTTAGAATTTCTTGCTCTTTCGATATATCCAGCAATATTATCGAACGATTTTTCATCAATTACAGCATTGATGAAGTTAGAAAAATCGCGAACGTCACCCATTTTCACGGTTTTCATCATCTCTTTAATATGAGCCAACGTTGGTTCCCACAACGATTTAGGAACGTATGCACGAGAAGCAGCAGAACATTTTTGGCCTTGGAACTCGAATGCTCCGCGCAAAATAGCTACTGCCAATTCACGAGCTGGTGCTGAATGATGTGCAAAGATAAAATCTTTTCCGCCAGTTTCACCAACAATTTTAGGATATGTATTATAAATGTCGATATTTTCGCCAATTAACTTCCAGAATTTTTTGAAAGTTGCGGTACTTCCTGTAAAGTGAATACCTGCTAAGTGTGGAGATTTGAAAGCCACATCACTAATTACGGAACCACTTCCTGGCAAGAAATTGATAACACCATCAGGGAGACCTGCTTCTTGTAACAATTTCATTAAATAGTAGTTAGAAAGAAGAGATGTTGTTGAGGGTTTCCAAATAGTAACGTTACCCATCAAAGCAGGAGCCACATTTAAGTTCAAAGCAATAGATGTAAAGTTGAACGGAGTGATAGCATAAACGAAACCTTCCATTCCACGATATTCAAGGCGATTTAACATTGTGTGGTCGGAAAGTGGTTGTTGACAATATAATTGAGATGCAAAGAAACTATTGAAACGCAAAAAGTCAATTGCTTCACAAGGACAATCGATTTCAGCTTGCATTGGGCTTTTTCCTTGTCCTAACATACTAGAAGCATTCAATATATATCTATATTTAGTAGCCAAAAGTTCTGCAGCTTTCATCATTATAGATGAACGTTGAATCCAAGGCATCTCTTCCCAACCTTTTTTCGCTGCCATTGCAGCATCGATAGCCATTTCAACCTCTTTTTTACCGACTTTATGGTATTTTGCCAAAATATGTTGATGTTCTGTAGGCATAACCACAGTTCCCATATCGCCTGTTTTTACCTCTTTGCCGCCAATAATTGCTGGAATTTCAATCACTTGATTGTATTGACGTTCCAACTCTTGTTGCAACAACTCTCTCTCTTTGGTACCAGGAGCATAGGAGTAAACGGGTTCATTTTGAGGTTCTCTAAAAACGTAGTTTGAATTGTTCATATTAATTAATTTTAATGGTGAATATAAATTTCAAAATAAGCGGCTGCAAAGATAACTTTTTTTATCTACAATTTTCTGATTTTTCATAAAAAAATTATAGACATACAAAAAAGACGTACCATAGGCACGTCTTTTCATAAAATAAAGGCTTAAAACCTCATTATTCTTCTACTGGAGCTTCTTCAACATTACGAGTTGAAAGAACTGTAACCACAACGGTACCAGGATTTTCAATCAAAGTAAGACCTTCGATTTTAATATCACTAACTTTGATTGTATCGTTAATATCAAGAGATGAGATATCTAAGGTAATATTTTCAGGAATATTTTTTAATTCACCTCTAACTTTCAATTTTCTTACTTTTTTTGCTAATTTACCACCACGCAATACTCCAGGAGAAGTACCTTCAATACGAACAGGAATACCGATTGTGATCTCTTTTCCGTCAACAACTTCTAAAAAGTCAACGTGTAATAACTTATCTGTAATAGGGTGGAATTGTGTTTCTTTAATAATAGCGATGTGTTTTTCGCCATTAATATCTAATTCTGCATATTTTACCTCAGGGGTATAAATAATGTTTTTGAATTGTTTTTCATCCACTACGAAGCGAATTTGTTTTTCACCACCATAGATTACACAAGGGATAAGTCCTTGATTTCTTTGTGCTTTTGCATCTTTTTTCCCTACGTTCTCTCTAAGAGAACCGCTCATAGATACTGATTTCATTTCTTTAATTTTTTTGTTAATATACTTACTAAGAAAAAGTGCGCAAAAATAGAATTTTTTTTTATACGATTGTATGCAAAAAAATATTATTTTTGCACCCTCAAAAAATTAACATTAAAAACATATTATTTTTATGGCAGCAATTGGTTCAATTCGCAAACACGGAGTCTTGTTGATGGTTATCATTGGAGTTGCGCTCCTTGCATTTCTCTTATCAGACTTAGATCAATTAGTATCTTCTTTTTCAGACAGAAACACCATTGTTAAGATGGACGGAAAAGAGTTAAATGATGAGTATCGCGTACTTTATGAGCAAAACACATCATTACAAAGATTTCTCGGACAAAAAACCTCACTTACCGAAACTGAGGTTGCACAAATTCACAACATAACTTGGGAAATTCTCCTAAATGAGATTAACACAGACAAAGAATTAGCCGCATTAGGTCTATCATTCTCCCCTGAGAAAATTGAAGAGATTAAGAGCAATATGTTAGCAAGAATTTCAGTAGAATCTCCACGTTCTGAGATTGATTACTTTGCACAACTTTTAGTTTCTCAAGGCGAGCCTTTAGAGTCTGTAGTAAGTTTCTTAACAAACATCGAAGAGGTTAGAAACGTGCCTGGCTATGAAGAATTTTACAATGCATACAAAGCTATTGAAAGAAAAGAGATTCTTAACCAAAAACTTAATACATATTTAACAGCTGCAAATGCTTCTGTACAATTATCCACTCCACTTGTACAACAATTTGCTGCTGACAACAAACAGGCTCAAGTTCAATTCTTCTCTTTAAATCCAAACACTCCTGAATTTAAAGATTTAAAAGTAGAAGTTTCTGAGCAAGAGATGAAAGATTACTATGCTAAAAATAGCAAGAAATATAATATTAAGGAAAATATGCGTGACATCAACGTAGCAATTTTCCCTATTCTTCCATCTGTGCAAGACAAACAGATTATTGCAGATAGTGTAAATGCACAATATGCAAGATTTGAAACTGCAACTTCTCTTGTCGAATTCAACGCAAACGAATATTTCAACCCCGTTGATAGCACTTACTATTCTCGCGCTCGTTTTGCAGAAATCTATCAAATTGATACACTTACAAAGGCATTTTTTGATCAGCCTGCTAATACAAACGTTGCACCTATCAATTACCAAGATAATGTATGGATTTATGGAAAAAGCTACAGCGAAGTAATGCGTCCAGATTCAATTATGGTTGGTTACTTGATTGTTGATTTCAAAAACGATAATAACCCCAATGGAACAAGAACACAAGAGGAAGCTACGCTTTTGAAAGATAGTTTACAAAATGTTCTAACAACTGGTGTTGCAAATATTTTCCAATTAACTCCTCAATATTTAGGTGGTCGCGATGCTGCTGATACTACAGCTTGGTTAATAGATGGCGCTGTAATTCCTGCTGTTTTTGACGGTCTTTTAAATAGTACTAATGGTTTATATGTATTTAACCATCCATCTGCATACATTATTTATCAAGCTATTACAGCAACTCAACCTGTTGCAAAACGTCAAATTGCTTTCTACACAAAAGAGATTATTCCTTCTGACAACACTATTTCTGCTACTCGCGCAGAAGCTAACAAACTTACCTCTTCAGTAACTTCTGCTGATGGCTTAGTTGAATACGCTAACCAAAATGGTATCCAAGTTATTAATGGTACAGATATAACATCTATTGCAGCCTCTATCCAACAATTACAAAATTGCCGTGATTTAGTAAAATGGTCTTTCAACGAAGAAATTGAAGTTGATGCGATCTCTCCTGTATTTGAAGTTAATGAAAATATGTTTGTTGTTGGTGCAGTAAAAAATATTAAGGAGAAAGGTGAAATGAAATTTGAAGTTGCAAAAGCAGCTATCGAAGCAGAATTGGTTGCTAAGAAGAAAATAGAAACTATTGCTAACAACTTGCAAGCAGAACTCAAAAGTACCTCTATGGCTGATGCTGCTGTTAAACACAAAGTGGCAATGGCAGATAGTGTGAACCTAACTTGGGGTGGTAATCAATATACTAATCGCAATATTGAAAGCAAAGCTATCGGTCAAATTTTCACTCTCAATCCTAATACTCCAACGGCTGTTAGCGGTAACAATATGGTTTATGCTATCAATGTAATGAATATTACAGAACCTGCTCCTGCATCTGCAAACTTGCAAGCCGAAACATACGCATTACGCGATATTCTTATTGGCAGAAACAGAGGCGCTTATAGCATTCTTCAGAACTTAATGGATAATACTAAAACATTAGATAAACGCGCTTTAGTTTACTAATCATTATTGAGTAACAAGAAAACATTCAGTCAGATTAAACTTTCTACAAAGTTCTCTATCTACTGAATGTTTTTTTATTTTAATATGCAAACAAGATTTTTTTTCCTATTTTTTACTTTTTTTGCGAGCTCTCTCTTCGCACAAAACTATCCAACATCTAACCAAGGATATAGTGGTTCCGTATCGGGCACCATAGTTGACGCACAAAAAAAACCGATTCAATTTGCAACAATCTATGTAAAAAGAGCTTCTGACTCTCTTGTGGTAACCGGAGGTGTTACTGAAGAATCAGGAAAGTTCTCCATTACTGAAATTCCTTGGGGAACCTTCTTTATCGAAGTAAGCTATATGGGATATGCACAACATCAAACAGCAGAATTCACTCTTGATGCTGGTACCCCACACCATAAGTTAGGGCAATTTATGCTCCGCCAACAATCTACAACACTAGAAGGAATTGAGATTTCTGTTCAAAAAAACATGATTGAAACTAATCTTGACAAAACGGTTTACAATGTGGAGAACAGCGTTACGTCAGAAGGTGCTACAGCTGTGGAAGTTTTAGAAGAGGTTCCTGCCGTAGATGTAGATATTGAAGGCAATGTACAACTTCGGGGTAGTAGTAACATTACTCTGCTAATTGATGGACGTCCGACAGAGCTTACATTGGACCAAATTCCGGCAAACGATATTGCCAGCATTGAGGTTGTTACCAATCCTTCTGCACGTTTCGACCCTGATGGAATGGGCGGTATTATCAATGTTGTACTCAAGAAAAAAAGAGTAAGTGGATTCAATGCTCTATTTAGCCTGAATGGAGGATTTAATATTTTCCAAAAGAAAGGCTATTTCAGCAACGGAAATGCCAATATGAATCTGAACTATACCTATAATAAGATTAATATCTACTTTACTTATAATTATAGAAGAGGGAATCGCCGTTCGGCAGGCACGCTGGAAAGAGATAGTTGGTTCCATAACGACACTACACACCATAACGACACTACACATCTTTCGCAAGCCAACAACCAATGGTCAAATTCTAACGGACATAACACTCGCTTTTCGTTAGACTATTTCATCAACACAAAAAACACCTTAACATTCAGTGTTGGTTTTAACCACCACAGCAGTCAAGACAGTAGTTTTACAAACTCTTTGAGTTCAAATGTTTTTGGAGAAACTCTAATTCCTTATTCTAGTTACAATCAATTAGGCAAAGGAAGTTGGAAATCAAACAATATCTACTCTAGCCTTTTTTACAAGAAAACATTCGCACGCAAAGGTCAAGAGCTAACAGCAGACCTTATGTACACTGAACGAAATAACAATAGTTTTGATAATTCGTTGCAAAACTTTACACTTTATGACGGAACTCCTAACTATTTCCAAAAGAGTGAAACATTAGGGAAAAACCGAGTTGCCAACGGACAAGTTGATTTCGTAACACCAGTAGGAAATGGTGGAAGAATTGAAACAGGATATAAATTCACTTACAGAACTATGGAACAAGATTATTCATTATTCTATGGTGAATCTGACACAACTGCAATTGAAGATATTCAACAAAGCAACGACTTTACATACAAAGAGATTTTGAATGCTGCATACTTTATCTACTCCAATACTTTCTGGAAAAAATTCAAAATGCAATTAGGATTGCGTGGTGAGTTAGCAAATACCAATTCACACTTAGAATCTTCCGATACTACTTATAAGAAAACCTACTTCAACATCTTTCCAACAGTTCACTTAGTATATGACTTTAACGAGCAACACGCACTACAACTTAGCTATTCTCGACGAGTTACGCGTCCACGATTTTGGGATTTAAATCCTTTTGTAAATGCATCTAATAAACTAAATTTACGAATGGGAAATCCGAACTTAACACCTGAGTTCGCTAACAACATTGAGCTTGCATACGTTACAACTTTTAAGAAAACCTCATTCAATGTTGTGGCTTTCTACCGCCAAAGAAACGACTTGATAGGACGTTATACAGAACTTCACGAAGCGTTAATTGAAGATGGCTATATATTCTATGAACTTTATGATGGAGAGATCTATCAAACTCCTGTCACTTCCGAATTTGACTCCTTAGAATCGTTCACATATACATTAACTTCCAACCAAAATATCAATAAGAGCCAAAGTTATGGTTTTGAATTGATTTATAATCAAAAACTTTGGAAATTCTGGAAAATTACCTTCAGTGGAAACTTCTATCGCACCAAGATTGACACTACCTTCTTGATTGACCCGAATTTAGCAGCAGATTGGTCATGGGGATTCCGTTTAAATCAAACCTTTACACTTCCACATGATTGGAGTATTCAGTTAAATTTCCGTTTCCGTTCACGCTCACTAACCACAGGAAGCATGGGCTGGGGTACTGGCGGCGTAGGGCAAGGGAAACGTAATGCGAACTACTCGTTAAACTTCGGTCTAAAAAAATCTTTCTTCAATAAACAACTTAGTATCAGCTTAAATATCAGAAATTTAATTTATAATCCAGTAACAAAAATTCACTCTTATTCACACGAGGCAACGCAAGGATATGACTCATACAGCGAACGTTTCCGCAGTGCTTATCAAACTAATCTCACAATCACTTACAAACTTAATAACTACAAGCGGAGAATGGATGAGTATAATGGTGGAGAAGAGGAATATATGATGGAAGAATAACATGAAGAGATACGTTGCACTATTTTTTATCATTCTCACCAATGCAATTCTATTTGCTCATGCAATAGTTCCGCATCACCATCACGGAATGATTATGGTGTGGCATATTCACGGAACAACAGAGACTCATCACACAGAAGAACCTTGTCCTTGTCAACAGCAGGAGAAACAAGACTCTGAAACCTCTTGTCTGTTGAATCAACCCGTGGTTCTTCCCTCAACACACGATTTTGCTATTTATTCTCCTTCATACGAGATTCTCAATCCATTACTTAAATATCAACCTTTAATTGAGGAGATCGAATTATCTTCATTCTATAATCAAAAAAATCTAAAAATCCCTGACCGACATCAAAAACCTATGGTCAGAGGTTGGTCAACACTAGCTCCACCGATTTGTTAACTTGTTCACTTTTTGAAAATCACAATCTATTCTAAAAACACAAGTTAATTAAATCAATATATAATGAAGAAATTATTTTTTATTCTTCTTGCGTCCATTTTTTTTACATCTTGCGGACATAAGGAGGAAGCTCATAATCATGACCATCACGGTCACCATCACGACCACGAACATAACGCCAAACTTCATCTAACTGGATATAATGATATTTTTGAAATTTACGCGGAAGCTGATCCATTTGTAACGGGCCAAGAATCAACCATTTTAACACATATCACTTGGCTAAATAACTTTAAACCATTATCATCCGGAAAAGTAACAGCTATATTAAATGTTGGAGGTAAGCAATACACATACAAAGTTGACTTACCTATTCAAGCTGGCATCTATAGAATTGCAATAACACCAAAAGAATCTGGAACTGCTACTCTCACTTACCAAATAGAAACTCGTGATACCACATCTACTATCGAAATAAAAGGCATTGATATTTACACGAACGAGCACGAAGCTCACGAAATGGCGGAGGCGATTACTCCGAAAAGTATCAACGTCATAAACTTTACTAAAGAACAGAGTTGGGATGTGGATTTTGCCACAGAGCAGGCTAAGTATGAACCTTTGGGTCAAAGCATTAAAACTATTGCTCAAGTACAACCTACACCGAAAGATGACCGCGTTGTTACAGCAAAAAGTTCTGGAATAGTTCTTTTGCCTTACAATGCACTTTATGCAGGGTCAACAGTAAGCACTGGCCAACAAATCTGCACCATTACAAGTCAGGGAATGGAAGCGAACAACTTGGGTATTCGTTTTATTGAAGCTCAAAACAACTACAATACCGCAAAAGAAAATTACGAACGCGACTTACAATTAGCAAAAGATAAAATCGTATCGCAAAAGGAGTTATCTGAATCTAAACGTGAATATGAAAACTGCAAAGCTATTTATGACAATATGCTAAAAAACTTCAATTCTGGAAGTGAAACGGTTAGTTCTCCTATTAATGGATATGTCAAAGAGATCTTTGTTCAAAATGGAACTTTTGTTGAAGTAGGAACCCCAATAATGACAATTTCTGAAAATCGCGACCTAATTCTAATTGCAGAAGTTCAACAGAAATATCTTCCTCTTCTTGCCAACCTTTATACGGCAAACATTCGCAATCCACACAACAACACCTACATTTCATTAGATTCCTTAGAAGGGAAAATTATTTCTTACGGAAAATCTTTACAATCTGATTGTTACCTTATTCCTGTAACAATGCAAATTCGTAATACAAACCACTTTGTTGCAGGAGAATTGTTAGACATTTACCTCAAAACACGTTCTTCCGAACCTGTAATCAGTGTACCAACAAGTGCTATACTCGAAGAGCAGGGCACCTACTATGTAATGGTGCAACTTTATCCAGAACTATTTGAAAAACGAGAAGTTAAATTAGGTGTAAGCGATGGACAGCGTACAGAAATTAAGCAAGGTATCAAAGTTCACGAACGCATTGTTAGTCGTGGGGCAACCATAGTAAAACTCTCACAAGCCAGCAGCAGTTTAGATCCTCACGCAGGTCATGTTCACTAACCCTTTAATTTTCTGAATATTATGTTGGATAAAATCATAAAATTCTCACTAAACAACAAATTTTTTATCATTGTTTGTTATTTAGTGTTAACGATAGCAGGTATATACTCTGCACGTCAAATGGATATTGATGTATTTCCGGACCTTACAGCACCAACGGTAGTCGTAATGACTGATTGCCACGGTATGGCTTCAGAAGAGGTAGAAAAACTCGTCACCTACCCTATTGAAACAGCTGTAAATGGGGCTGTTGGCGTTCGTCGTGTTCGCTCTACCTCCTCACAAGGTTTCTCTTTTGTATGGGTTGAATTTGATTGGGGTGAAGATATTTTCCGTGCACGACAGATTGTAAGTGAAAAACTTGCCACCATCAATGCACAGATGCCAGATGGTATTGGCCAACCTACTTTAGCACCGCAATCTAGTGTAATGGGAGAGATTTTCTTTGTATCACTGCAAGCAGATAGCACCTCAATGCTCGACTTACGTACTCTTGCCGACTGGACCTTGAAACCACTTATTTTAGCAACAGGAGGTGTTTCTCAAGTTACCGTAATTGGCGGCGACCACAAGCAATATCAAATACTTGCTGACCCACAACGAATGGGCTACTATGGAGTTTCAACAGGAGAACTTATTGAAGCTTGCAAAAGTATCAATGACAACTCCTCAGGAAATGTTGTGAGACAATACGGAAACGAATATGTTGTACGAGGAATTGCACGAACCTCTGATCTCAATGAACTAGGAAACACCTACATCAAGTCAATGAATGGCAAACCTATACGCATCAACGACGTTGCGGAGGTAAAAATCGGAGCATCGACAAAGATGGGGCACGCAGCAGAAAACGCTAAACCATCTGTTGTGCTTTCCATCTCCAAACAACCCAATATCAACACATTAAATGTTACGAAAGCAATTGAGAAAAACCTCCAAGAGATTCAAAAGACATTACCTCCTGATGTAAAAATGAATACCGAAATCTTCCGCCAATCTGACTTTATCGAAACGGCTGTTCACAATGTCGGACGTGCTATTTTAGAAGGGGGTATTCTCGTTATTGTTATTCTACTACTTTTCCTCGGAAATTTCCGCACTACCATCATCTCTCTACTTGCCATTCCTCTATCTTTATTAGGTTCAATCATTGTATTAAATCTTTTAGGTATGACCATAAACACAATGAGCTTGGGCGGTATGGCCATTGCCATTGGTTCGTTAGTTGACGACGCTATCATCGATGTAGAAAACGTTTATAAACGGCTCAGACAAAATAGGTTAAAACCTAAAGAAGAGAGGGAAAGTGACTTTGATGTAGTTTATCACGCCTCTTCTGAGATCCGTTCCTCTATTATGAACGCTACATTGATTATTATGGCAACATTTCTTCCACTTTTCTTCTTATCAGGAATGGAGGGAAGAATGCTTCACTCATTGGGCATCAGTTTCTTAGTTTCGCTATTCATCTCTCTTATTGTAGCAATGACCCTCACGCCTCTGCTTTCAAAAATGCTCCTAACAAATGAAAATTTCTTGAGCAAAAACGAAAAGGACAAATGGCTCGTTAGAAACATAACGCAGTTATATAAACGCTCGCTAACTTGGGTATTGAATCACAAAAAGGGAGTTGTAGGCTCCGTTTTAGCACTATTCATCATATCAGTAATACTTTTCTCTCGTTTCGGACACAGCTTCTTGCCTGAGTTTAACGAAGGTAGTTTAACCATTGCCGTAGTTACCAAACCTGGCACATCACTTGAAGAGAGCGATAACATTGGGCGATTGGTAGAGCAGGAACTTCTTTCCATTCCAGAAGTACGCAGTACCTGCCGTAGAACTGGACGTGGAGAATTGGACGAACACTCTCAAGCTACCAATAGCGCAGAAATTGATGTTAACTTCGATGTAATGGAGCGGCCACAAGAGGAATTTTTAGCAGAAGTTAGAGAAAAACTCGCCCAAATTCCGGGAATTGCATCTTCTGTAGGACAACCGCTCGGGCACCGCATAGACCACATGCTCTCTGGAACACGTGCTAATATTGCTATCAAAATCTTCGGAACAGACCTAAATAAAATGTACTTGGTAGGCGAAGAGATTAAACAAGCAGTGAGTGGAATTGATGGACTTGTAGATGTTTCTGTAGATCAACAAGTGGAGGTTCCTCAACTTCAAATTCGTGCGAACCGTGAGAAATTAGCTTTCTATGGTATTTCATTGGAAACTTTCAATCAATATATCAACTATCTATTGGGAGGTGAAAAAATTACGGACATCTATGAAGGGCAATGTAAATATGATTTGGTAGTTAAACTAGCAGGCGACTACATTCACTCTATTGATGAGATAAAAAACGCACTAATAGACACACACGATGGAAAGAAAGTTCCCCTTGAACAAGTTGCAGATATCGTTTCTGTATCGGGGCCCAATAGTATTAGTCGCGAAAATGTACAACGAAAAATTGTAGTTTCAGCCAATGTTGCTGGTGGAGACCTAAGTGGCTGCGTTGAACAGATTGAGAAAAACATTACCGAGAAAGTGCAACTTCCTGAAGGTTATCGCATTGAATATGGTGGTCAATTTGAAAGTGCAGAAAAAGCTTCTAAAACATTAACTCTTCTTGCTATTGCAGCCGTATTTGTTATATTTATGCTTCTATATCGAGAATTTCACAATACAAAATTGGCATCTCTTGTGCTTCTAAATCTTCCTTTAGCACTGATTGGTGGTGTCTTTGCCATTCAATTCAGCTCCGGCATTCTTAGCATTCCTTCCATTATCGGTTTTATCTCCCTTTTCGGAATTGCAACACGAAATGGACTTCTTTTAGTCTCTGGTTACGAACGGCTTCGTAATCAAGGAATTGCTATTGACCAAATCATTATTCAAGGTTCGTGCGACCGCCTTAATGCCATTTTGATGACAGCACTGACAGGTGCTTTAGCATTAATTCCGATGGCAATTAACGGAGACGCATCTGGTAATGAAATTCAGAGTCCGATGGCAATTGTAATTTTGGGAGGACTGATAACATCTACTATATTAAATATTTACATCGTACCAATTATCTATGTCTGGTTACATAAAAAACTGAATTAAAATATGAAAAGAATCCATATAATTATATTCGTAATCTTATTTACATTTCCATATCTTGGCTCTGCCCAGTCATTGAATCAGATTCTCAACACCATCGAAAGCAACAATCTAACGTTAAAAGCTTTCCATCAGTTAGGAGAATCCGAAAAAGTGAGTAACAAAGTTGGCATTGCACCGAGCAATCCGAGTGTTGATTTTACTTACGCATGGGGTTCGCCAAGCATGGGAAATAAGATTGCACTTTCTGCAAGTCAAAATTTTCATTTTCCCACGGTTTACATCAGAAAAAGTCAGATTGCAAATCTTCGAAATGACCAAGTTGACTTGAATTACCAAATAAAACGAAACGAAATTTTGGCTGAAGCAGCTCAAGTTTGTAATGAAATTATCTTCTACAATGCACTCCTTCAAGATTTAGAAAAGTGCGCAAAAAATATTACAGGCTTATCTGAAATCTACAAAAAAAGATTAGATGCGGGCTCCTGCAACATTTTTGAATACAACAAATTCAAAATCAATGCTTTAAATATTGAACAAGAGATAATTTTGAAAAAAGTAGAACGAGATGCTCTTCTTCGTAATTTAGCTACATTAAATGGAGGAAATTCTCTAGAAATATCTCAAAATGATATTATTATAGATAATTTTGAAAAAGATTTTGAAGTTTGGTATCAAAATGCTGAGCAAAAAAATCCATTATTACAAATACAAAATAAAGAGATTGAAGTAAGCAAGCGTCAAGTACAATTAGCACAAGGAATGTACGCACCACAATTCAAAATAGGATATGCTTTAGAACACCTTCCATCTGAACAATTCAGTGGTATTACAGCAGGGATTTCCATTCCGCTTTGGGAAAATCTAAACTCTGTCAAATATTCTCAAGCACAAGAGATTGCTACGCAAGCTATCGCCTACGACAGCAAGGCTCAATTCTACAACGAAATGAAAACTATACATACTCGCCTGATAGCACTACTTCAGATTAGCCAAGAGTATCGTGAAAGTATTGCACAAATTGAAAACTTAGACTATATCACTCGCGCTTTAGAAAGCGGAGAAATCTCCATCGAAGAATTTTTCTTGGAATATAGTGCATTTCACGACAGCCACGTAACACTACTTAACATACTGCTTGAAGCGGCTCAATGCCGCGCAAAGTTGCATCTTTATGAGTAATTTGGTAAACATCTAAGAAAAAAGCTAACTAAAATATGGTTAGCTTTTTTCTATTGATGCTAAATAATTGAATTTCCAATTCCGAGATTATTTTAGAGTAAGTAACACAAAATTTGTGTATCTTTGCAGGATTAAAATGTTACTGATGAAAAAATCACCGATTGGAATTCTCTGCGCAATGCAGGAAGAAGTTGCGGACATTCTTAAATGCATCGAAAATGCAGTGCAAACAGAAATCGGATGTCGTACCTATTACAAAGGAACTATCTGTGAGCAAGAGGTTGTAGTTGTTTTCTCACGATGGGGGAAAGTTGGCGCAGCCACAACAACGACAATGCTAATCGACCATTTTAAAGTTTCGGAAATTATTTTTGTGGGTACTGCTGGCGCACTCAACGCAGAACTTAACGTGGGCGATATCGTTATTGGTAAGCAGTTTCTCCAACACGATTTTAATTGTGCACCTATTCTAAAACCTTACGAATTACCATTTATCAATCGAAGATTTTTGGAGGCTGCTGATATTCAAATTCAAAAAGCAGAGATTGCTGTTTCCTCATTTCTACAATCCAATAACTTCACACAATCTTTCTCTCAAGAGCAACGGGAACTTTTCCATCTGCAAAATCCTAAATATAAAGTCGGTCAGATTGCCAGCGGTGATTCATTTTTCTCAACAGATAAGCAAAAACAAGAACTTCTTGAAAAATTTCCATCACTCCTATGCGTTGAAATGGAAGGAGCTGCTGTAGCACAAGTCTGCTACGAATATGAAATACCACTCACCGTAATTCGTGTTATCTCAGACTCTGCAAACGACAATGCCACTATTGACTTCAATAAATTTATCAAGGAAGTAGCTGAAAACTACTCAAAACAGATTGTATTAAACTTATTAAATCCAACAATATGAAAAAAATATCTTTATTATGCACACTAATTTTTGCTATTTTATTCGTTAACGCACAAGATTTTCCATCAAATGGTGATTTTGAGGACTGGACAAGTTCCACTAAACCTGAAGGTTGGACATTAGAAATTGAGGGAACTTTTGAAAACACAATTCCGATAACATATCCTTTAGGAGCTAGAACTTCTGATGCACATTCCGGAAGTTATGCCGTAAAGCTTACCCCTTCACAAATTCCTATGTCAGAAATGACAATTCCTGGAGTTTGCCAACTGGGAAGTTCTGAAAGTGTTAATCTCAGCTTGGAAGATATAGAAACTTTGGTAAATTTCACTAACAGCGACTTTACCAACTTCGATATGAATATGATTACAACCCTTTCTGAATTCAGTCATATTATGGCCCACGGAGTACCTGTTGATGAAATCCCAAGTGAAGTCAGAGCTTGGATAAAATTTCACCCTTATGCAGGAAGCACAGATAAAGCAACCTTTATGGCTGTAGCTTTCAGCACACTCTTCTCAGTAAAAATTCCTACTGCCTACGGAATCTATACAACAGAAGAAACCATCAGTGAATATCAACAAATTCAATTTCCACTCCAACAATTGGCACCAGGTGCAAGCTGCGATTCAATTATTCTTCTAATGATGGTAAGTGGAACTGAATCTAGTTTACAATCAGAACTTTACATTGATGATGTAACTATGCTTTTTGACACTTGGGGTATTGATGAAAGTGATAATCTCGTTCAAATTTATCCAAATCCAGCAGATAATGTGCTTACAATTTGCAACGAAGTTAGCGGTGATTTTAGCATTCGTCTCTATGATATGACGGGCAAAGTTCTTCTTGAAGAAAAAAATATATCCGAAAAAATTACTATCAACACCTCCAATTTTGCTCCAGGAAACTATATTGTGCAAATTTCACAAAACAACACGCTTACACATCAAAAGGTAATCATTTATTAATATAGATGAAACTTTGGTTAGCCCCACTACACGGAATTACCTATTACTACTTCCGGAATACATTTCTGCGCCATTTTTCAGGAATAGACGCTATCATCACTCCTTTTGTTCCCGTACAAGAAACGAACAAATTAAACGTTGGAAAATGGCTCGATTTTCATTCTGAAAACAACCCCTATTGCGATGTAATTCCGCAGCTTATGGGTAATATTCCTGCACATTTTACGGATACAATTCGCGCATTACAAGACCACTACGGCTTCACCCAATTCAATTGGAATATTGGTTGCCCGATGAATGCAATTGTCCGCAAACAGCGTGGTTGTGGAATTATGCCTTTCCCTGACAATGTTGAAGCAGTTGTAGAAGAGGTATTTAACAAAACGGACTGTCGGTTTTCTCTTAAAATGAGATTAGGCCTTAAAAACCGCGACGAGGCTTACCAAATTATGGAACGCCTTAACTCCTACCCTATTGATTTTTGGGTGATTCATCCACGGTTGGGAGTTGAACAATATGCTTATACTGTTGATTTAGAAAATTTTGCGAAGTTACTAACTATAGCAAAAGCTCCAATTATTTATAGCGGAGATATTCTGACCCCTAACGATGCTCTCTTATTGCAAGAGAGATTTCCACAAATTGACAATATTATGTTAGGTCGCGGGATCTTGAAAAATCCATTTTTAGCAGAACAGATACAAAAAAAATCTTCTTCTGTCGAAACAGAAGAAGATTGGAAGATTCGCTTTTATAATTTCTACAAGGATTTAGCTTTAAACTATTTGTCTATAAAACCAGAACGTGCTACTCTTGCAAACTTTAAAGAACTTTGGCACTATTTTTCAGTTCTTTACAAACTTTCACCCTTGCAGCTCCAACAACTTTTACGAATTGAATCGTGGAACGACTTTTACGCAAAAACGTTAGAGATTATCGTCTCTGAACACGTTTAATTGTCAAATGTTTTTGAGACCAAGGAGAATACACTGCTGATTGTGTTTCAATTGTAATAATTTCACTTTCTTCATCATGAAAACTATTCAAATGAAGATGAAGAGCAGTTGCAATTGCTGCAATTTCTTGTCCAGTAATTGATTCCTCATCTTTATCGGGTTCTACTGCAACTGGAGCTGTGGTTGCAGCAGTTTGTTGCGTTGCAGCATTCTTCTTCTGTCTTCTACGATTAACAATACCGAACACTTTCAACATTATATAGATCAACACAAGAGCACTAAACACTACAGCCATTGAGATAACAGCTAAACCGATTCCAAATGGATCAGACTTCATCAATTTTTCTGACTTTGTAACATCCATATCTACTTTGTTTGTAGATCCAGGAGTAAAATAATCTAAGTATCCTAATTCTGATTCACCATCAACGATAGAACCGAAAGAGTTATCAGAGGTTCTCAAACTAGCAGGATAGTGGAAAATATGAATCAAAGTCTTAGCATTAGAACTGATAAGTGCCACATAATTATTCTTAGATTCATTAGGATCGAAATTTGTATGGAAAGTTCCATACAATGCGCTGTTATCAAGATAGAAAATTATGTGACCTCTTTGTGGAATTTGCGTTTTAACATCAGTAGATGGAATTCTATACCATTTAGGATTTCCATTACCTGCAGCAAGTCCAGTAGTATCATCCGTCAAATAACAGCCTGCAATGTTTACAGTGTTATAAGAAGTGTTAAAAATTTCAACCCAAGGAGTATGGCGACCATACTCATCGATAAAATTCTTTTCATTTTTAATGAGTAATTCATTGATTCGCAAATCTGTAATCTGTTGTCCAAAAGTAACAGAAACAGAAAATACTGCAACCAAAAGAATACACAGACGTTTAATATTTTTCATTGTGTTTCAATTAAAAATTAGCAATTACTTCTTATAAAGGCAAGTTATCATGTTTTTTAGCTGGATTTTCAAGACGCTTATTCTTAAGAGATTCCAAAGCACGGATAACTCTGAAACGTGTATTGCGAGGTTCGATAACATCGTCGATATAGCCATATTTAGCCGCAACGTATGGGTTAGCGAAAGCATCGCGATATTCTGTTTCTTTTTCTGCGATAAATTCTGCT
>Ga0233362_1000070_pt1 | contig 24535 bp, 13 predicted proteins | sample ElkDunMinimDraft_22_FD_180674 | JGI IMG/M metagenome (GOLD analysis project Ga0233362, IMG submission 180674) | Fecal eukaryotic communites from dung pellets of Tule Elk in California, USA - Elk Dung C1 | ecosystem: Host-associated > Mammals > Digestive system > Large intestine > Fecal | place... | reverse complement strand
TGCCCTGATGGTTGGCACGTTCCGAGCGATGCGGAGTGGACAGAGTTAGAAAATTACGTAAGCAGCCAAAGCCAATATGTGTGCGGAGGTGATGAAGATAATATTGCCAAAGCGTTGGCAAGCGAGGAGGGATGGAATAGCAGTACAGATAATTGTGATGTTGGGTACAATCCCATTGCAAACAACGCCACGGGCTTTTCTGCCCGTCCCGCTGGCTACTACGGCGGCTACTACTACGGCGGCTACTACACCGGCTACTACGGCAGCTTCGGCAACCGCGCTTACTTCTGGAGTGCTACGCAGTACTATAGCGACGGCGCCTACGCTCGCAACTTGGACTACAACAACGCCAACGTGACCACGTACAACAGCGAGAAGTTCGACGGCTACTCTGTCCGTTGTATTCGCAATTAATCAAAAATGTCAAAATTATCTCCTGTCCCGCGGGGCAGGGAGATAATTTTACCGAATAGAGCCAGCCCGCCCCCGCGAAAGCAAGGGCGGGCAACAAAAAAACAAATCCCGCCTGTGGCGGGTCGCAAAAAAAAATTGTATAACTAAAATTAGAAAATGATGTCTTCAACATTTGCAAAAGGAGAGGTAATAACTAATAATCTCGTAATTATTCCTAACGTTTCAGGTTGGTGCCGTTGTTGGTTTCCAGAAGTTATTGCTAAAATTATTTTATCTCAATTTAAAACAAACGGAAATTATAATAGAAAACTCCTACAAAAAACTATTAATGGGGGTAACTACATCTGTCTATATATTGGCTTAAGTACTGTTTTAAAAGATAGAATTGTTGGTGATCATCTGCAAGGTTGTGCTCGTATATCTACTTTAAGAAAATCTGTTTGGGCTATTTTAGTACCGAATGCTACAAATGCAGAGGCGGAATATTGTGTAACAAAAATATTGGAGAATTGCTATTGGGAGTGGGAATATACAAATGATAATTTTAAGCAATCAGAACTTTCTCAAACAAAACATTGCTATCCTCTAAATGATCAGGGTAATGAGACTATGCCTCATGAATGGATTGAAGAGTTGAAGAAAATGAGAGATGCTTTAGAGATAAAGTGCTAGATTTCACATCATTTTACAGAGGGACTTCAGTTTGCACACTGATTGTAAAATGTGAGAGTAAAGGTTGAATAGTTATCTGTTCAGCCTTTGTCTTTTTGTAGAATTGTATAGATTGGGTGGTAACTTAGAATTTGTCGGGAAATTGTGGTAAAGAAATTAATACATAGAAAATGTTATTTATTCAAATAATATAAAACTATTCAAAAATATTCCAATATTTAATAATGATATTGGTTTTGTTTATATTTTTGCCATCATTAAAATGTAAAAACATTAGTATGGCAAATAGATTATTAAAAACAATACATATTACTTTTCATGTGTCGCGTGCAAGCGTCCGAATGCGAAACGAGGATTTGGAGAAGATTTTTATCTGTATCAAAGAATTTATCAAAAGAATAGATAGATTTCCAATGATGTAGGCGTAGAAAATCTTATTCATATCCTCGCAACATTACCTAAAGATAAGGCACTTTTAGATTATGTAAGGACGATAAAAGCCAGTGGCAGTCGTTGCACATTATAAAATTCTCGTGGCAGATCGGCTACGGAGCATTCTCCGTCAGTCCATCGTACCTTAATAAGGTAATAGCCTTCATTCGCTGCTAATCCGAATCCTACAAGCGTATTCTTTAATTAGAGATGTAAAACCCTGATTAAGGAGAATCTAAAATCTTAACCGAATTCCACCCAAAAAGTTGATGCCCGCTTGCGGATAAAATGCAGCATCTGCAAATCGGCTGTTGCCGTAGTAGTAGCTATAAATCCAGCCGTTGCTCTCATATTTGGCATTGAAGATGTTGTTGGCTTGCACAAAAAGTTCCAATTCCTGCGCAAATCTGGCGAAAAGAAAGGTGTAGCTGATTCTTAAATTGGTGTAGGTGTATGGTTTTAGACAGTAGGTTTCGTTGCCGGAATTATCTAAATATTGGCGACTTACAAATTTTGTAATCAGCGATAACTCAAGTCTTTTGATGGGTGTAAAGGTGAAGTCGTTAGCAAGGACAACGTTCGGCGAGAAGGAGATTGGTGTGTTGCCCAAAAACTCCTCTTCCTGACTTCCGTTATCCCAATTATCCACAAAATTGACATAGTTTAAAATGCGGTTGCGACTGAAGTTACCATTGATGCGCCAAGTGAAGAATTTAACGGGATTGTAAGCCACAGCTAATTCCGCACCCATGCGGTAACTATTCTCCACGTTGGCCATAATGGCAGCACCTACATCGTTGATTTCTCCTGTAAGCACCAACTGATTTTTGTAGTACATTCCGTACAAAGTGGCGTTTAGATAAAATCTATCGTGGTGCATCATATAGCTGAATTCCAAGTCGTAAAGTGTTTCTGGAATCGGTTTCTTGTGAGCGGGCGCCTCGATAATGTCGGAGCGAGTGGGTTCGCGGTTGGCAGTGGAAAACGAGAGCGCAAAGCTATGTTTTAATTTCTTTTGGGAAAGGTAGTAATGTAACGAAATTTTCGGGTTAACAAAGTGCCAAAGGTAATCTTGCGTTACATCAATGAGGTTGTCGTCGGTGCCGCTAATTCGGTAATCCAAAAAACGATATTGGAGTTCGGCACGTAACGAGAACTTATCGTAAAGGTAGCGGAAAGAGACAAAAAGTTTGCTCTGAAACTTCTTCCCTAATCCATTATACCATTGGTAATCAACAGGAAAGTCTGAAACGTGGTTAGGCTGTGCCCAGATGACATTTCCGTAGTGTTCTCCATAGTAATTGTCGAGGTCTGCGCCTCCTTGCCACGAAATTTCGTGAAATTTCTCGCCTTTCAATCGATGGGCGCCATTGTAATTGGCGTGCACTCCGTAGTAATAGTTGTCCAAATATTTCTGGGTAACAAAATCGCACGTTTCTATCTCTTCGGCAATAGGGAAGAGGCCATATTCGCTCGGTTCTTTGTCATCTTTATACTCTTGGTAATATCCAATGCCGCGGGTGAGGTGACCCGCAATGTTCAACTGATGTATTTCCTTACTTTCTGTTATACCCCATTTCTTGTTGTATTCTAATTGATAGCGAGTTTGGGTGTAGTTGTCGGTTTCGTCTGCGTAGTAGCGTCGCTCGCCGCTGTCGGTCCAATATTCGCCGCAGGAGTTGTAGGTTCGGTTTGTGCTGAGCGAGTCGAAAGGTACGCCATTCCAAGCCAAACCAGTGTGTTCAGTGCCCCAAAGTAGGTTGAATCTTAGAGTTCCAAAATCCTTGGTTTTGAGTTTGTTGAGAAGTTTGTATTGTGCGGTGAGAAAGGCGGAGTTGAGTTTGCTGTGTGCTCGGTCAATAAAGCCATCGCTGCGGATATCTGAGAAAGCTGCCAAGGCGGAGAAACGATTGTTGAGAAGACCGGTTCCCGCACTGATAGTGTTGTGGAAGGTGTTGAACGACCCGTACGCACTCTTAACTTCGGCAAAAGGTTTGGCGGGAATTTCGCGCGTGATGAAGTCGATGCGGGCTCCGTACGAAATGGCACCCGGAGCTGTGTTGGCGCCGCTCTGTACCTGCACTTCTTCAAGATAAGACCCCAAGTCTGGAAGGTTTACCAACCACGAACCTTGCGATTCAGCATCGTTAATCGTAACCCCATTTAGGGTTACGTTGATACGCGTCTGGTCAATGCCACGAATGCGCATATAGGTGTAGCCAATTCCTGTTCCCGCATCGGAAGTGGTTACCATAGAAGGAATCCACTCTAATAGGTTGTTAATGCTTCCATTGCCCTGCTGTTTCTGTATCTGTTTTATAGACATTGTGGTAATGTTGGCACTGGTACGTACTGTCGGTGGCGTATATTCAATGGTAATGCCTTCGAGGTGGCGCACACTATCTTGTTTTGAAGTTTGTGCGTGAATAGTGAAAGATAGTAAAATAGTGATGATGAAAAATGTTGTTCTATGGGAAATTGTAATAGCCATTTTGTGGAGTGGCACTCTCGCTAGTCTGTTTTTTTTAAACATCTCTTTACAGTTTTAATTGTTAATCTTAACTGAAAGAGGGATAATGAAAATAAAGCTGTTAAACTCCCTACGGCAGCATTACCTGCATCAGGTTCAACGGGTATATTCTCAGCCTTACAGCACCCCTTTCTTGTGGCGGCAAAAGTATATAAATTTTGAATACGCAGCATGAAAATAAGAGAAAAATGAGATTAGCCTTAATCTTGCATTTTAGAATTTTCGAATGAACAGCGAAAATCAGACCAAAGTTGTGATTCTAAAAGAATTTGGAAACAAAACTATCCTCTCCCGATCGCTTTGATAATGGATGAAATAATTTGACTAATAGCATCATTTTTCTCTACTTTAAAATGTACTAAAAACGAGAAAATCTTCTTTTTTTAATCCTCTATTCTCTTTTTTCTTTTCTATTTTTAAAGGAAATATATTTTTATGGATTATTTATCTGTTTGATTATCATTTGTTTGTGTGAAAAATATTGATTTTTGATTTTTTTGAACTTTATATTGAAAAAAAAACTATTTTTGCACCTCGAATCGCGGATGTGGCGTAATTGGTAGCCGCGCTAGACTTAGGATCTAGTGCCGAGAGGCGTGGGGGTTCGAGTCCCTTCATCCGCACCCAACAAAAAAGGTGACTTTCAAAGGTCACCTTTTTGCTTTTCTATCCAAGATTTTTAGTTACGATTTGCAACCCACAAAGAAATCCTCTTTGTCGTCAAATAGAATGTTAAAAGTGGTTAGTGAACCATAAATTCGAGTGATATATTGTTGCAAATTTACCTTCTCTTCGTCTGAAAGTTGTGCGTTGCTGTTGATGTTTTGCTCTAAAACACGAAGTCTATCGCGTGTCATCACAATCTTATGGAAAAAGGTTTCGATAGGAATCTCTTTGGGCTTTAAATCACGATTGCCAGGCTGTAGAATCATTGTTCCTCCTTCCCATTTTTTTCCTAATTCTACTTTATATTGTAAGCCGTTGAATCGGTCCAATACATATTTCAACATTGTTTCTACCTCCTTGAGGTTTACTTTGGGTTGACAATTTTCGGTTTCTTCAGCAGGTTCAAGAACTTCAAATTCTGTATTCATTTTAGAAAATTCAATCTCTCCGCCACGAATAAAAATCACTTTAAATGTCAATGTATCATTCTTGCTGATAACACCTTCTCCATATTTGGAATGGTCAATACGAGTGCCAACTGTAAATTTATTTTCCATTTTTTTTAGTTTGATTATTAGTTTCTTTTATGAAATAGTCACAAATCTGGGTAAAAGGACACCTCTCGCACTGCGGCTTTTTGGCAAGGCAAACGTATCGTCCGTGCAAAATTAACCAATGATGCGCTACGGGAATCAACTCCTCCTTGAAGTGTTTTACCAACTGCTTTTCCGTTTCAAGCGGCGTTTTTGCGTTTTTGACAAGCCCAAGTCGATGGGAAACACGAAAAACGTGCGTGTCAACCGCCATCGCTGCTTGATTAAAGATGACGGAAAGAATTACATTGGCAGTTTTTCTACCAACACCCGGCAACGATATCAAAGCTTCCATCGTGTCGGGAACTTCACTGTTGAAATCAGATACCAATTTTTGCGCCAATCCTAACAGGTGTTTGGCTTTGTTGTTAGGATATGAAATCGATTTTATGATTTCATAAATCTCTTCTACTGAAGATTTTGCCATAGATTCAGGAGTTGGAAATCTGTCGAAAAGTTGCGGCGTTACAAGGTTTACGCGCTTGTCGGTGCATTGCGCTGAAAGTACAACCGCTAGAATCAATTGAAAAGGGTTTTCAAAGTTCAACTCCGATTGCGCATCAGGGTTTTGATGTAAAAAAACTTCCGTTAAATAGTCGTATTTTTCTGAAATTGTCATAAACTTAAAAATCGTTTGCAAAAATAATACTTTTTCATCATTTTTTTTCTTACTTTTGCAAACTGAAAAATTTTCATCATTTAAAACTTTCATTGATATGAAAAAATCTTTATTATATGTGTTGATAGCATTCGTTGCTGTCGTTTTTTCTTCTTGTGGAAATAATGAGGAAATCTATAACCCTAGAACTTGTAAGTTATACAAAATATGGGAAAAAAGTGAAGTTGGCGATCCTTACCAAATCTTTACTTACGAGAAAAATAAACTTATCAATATTGATGAGTATGATGTTATTGATAGCGTGCATTATAAGTATGATTTTGTTTACAATAAAGATAATACGGTAAAAGAGATAGTTCACGAAACTGTAAATTATACAGAACGTATCGAACTTTTCTATGCCAATAAGCAGGTTTGCCGTATGGTTTACTTTATGGAAGATACTTCTCGTACCGAGTTGCTTTTTAAACGTAATGAGGAAACAGGTAAGATTACTCAAGTGGTAGAATATTACGATTTCGCTTATCACCATCAGTTTGAAGCTGTGCATAAATCAGCATTTTATAACAGATTTATCGGTTTTACTCCTACTGCCGAACAATTGTTGATGCAACATAAAGGTAGTTTTATTATGCGCTGCGTTCGTGATGTTGTTTATGATGAAGAAGCCGAAAATATCTTGTCTATCACGGAAACTTATCCAGAATATGCTGAAGTAGTAAGGTATGATTATACTTATAATGTTGAAGAGGATAATTTCAATCCATACTATGGTTTACCATACGTTTATAAAGGTTTGTCAGGATTTTCTAAATATAATAAGTTAACAGAGAGTATCGTCAAATCAACCTACGGAAATGTTACCTATCAAGAATCTATCGCTTATAGTTATGAGTTGAATGTGAAAGGGTATCCTCGTGAAATTATTACTGTGTCAAGTTTGAATAATATCCCTATGCACACCTATATTTTATACGTGAGCGAATAAATCTATTTCGATGAAAATTCATAAGGAAGGTTATTTTATTCTCCTATCTACTTTTGCTTTCGTAATTATTGCCTATCTGTTGTTTCTATATTTTTGTCATAATATGATTTTAGATATAGTAGTTTCGGTAGTAGCATTATTTACGTTGTTTGTTGCGGTTCGCTTTTTCCGAGTTCCTGCTCGCGTAGTTAATGTTACGCAGTCAGGTGTGTTAGCTCCCGCTGATGGTACAATTGTAGATATCTCAGAATGTATAGAAGATGAATATTTGAAGGAACGTCGTGTTCGTATCTCTATCTTTATGTCAGTATGGAATGTTCACGTAAATAGTTTTCCTATTGATGGTGTTGTTAGTTATAAAAAATATCACCCTGGAAAACATTTGGTTGCCTTTTATCCCAAAAGTTCAATCTATAATGAACATAATTCTATTGCAGTAAAGAGTGAAAATGGTGTGGAGATTTTGTTTCGACAGATCGCAGGGATCTTAGCACGAAGAATAGTTTCTAAGTGCGAAGTAGGAGATGTGGTGAAACAAGGAACCGAAGCCGGAATTATTAAGTTGGGCTCCCGTGTGGACGTTTTTGTGCCGTTAGAAAGCCAGATAAATGTTACTATCGGAAATAAAGTGCGTTCCCAAAAAACTGTTTTGGCCTATTTTGAATAGTTATGGAACTGAGCATCATCATTGTAAATTATAATGTAAAGCATTTTTTGGAACAAGCCCTACGTTCGGTTTATAATGCTATTGAAAATGTTGATGCTGAAGTTTTTGTGGTGGATAATAACTCCTCTGATGGGTCTATGCAGATGGTTGAGGAGAAATTTCCGCAGGCGTATCGAATTGCCAATAAAGAAAATGTCGGATTTGCTAAGGCTAATAATCAGGCTATTGCACTCTCCAAAGGAAAATATGTGCTTTTGCTAAATCCCGATACATTGGTAGGAGAGGAAACACTCCGAAAATGTGTCGATTTTTTTGAGAAAACCCCCGATGCAGGAGGCTTAGGATTGAAGATGATTAATGGAAAAGGCGATTTTTTGCCTGAGTCCAAACGTGGCTTGCCATTGCCTTCTGTTGCCTTTTATAAAATTTTTGGACTCTCTAAACTTTTCCCACGATCTAAAAAGTTTGGTACTTACCACCTTTCATACTTAGATAAAAATCAAAATCATTCTGTTGAAGTGCTCTCTGGCGCTTTTATGATGATGCGTAAAGAACTTTTAGATAAAATCGGATATCTTGATGAGACCTTTTTTATGTATGGAGAGGATATCGATTTGTCCTATCGAATTGTAAAGGCGGGTTATAAAAATTACTATTTTTCAGAAACGGAAATTATTCATTATAAAGGAGAAAGTACAAAAAAAGATAGTGTTAACTATGTCCTTGTTTTCTATAAGGCAATGAGTATTTTCGTAAAAAAACATTTTTCTCAAGGAAAGGCAGGTTTGTTCACTGCATTGATGAATATTGCAATTTGGTTCCGGGCTTCATTGGCTATTCTACAACGAATTGCCAAAAGAATAGCACTGCCAATCGTGGATTTTGTAACAATGTATGTTGGAATGTTTGCACTTTCTGCTTATTGGGAGTATGCTATATTGGCGCACCGAAATAGTTTCTTTCCCGATGAGTTCCGCTACCTTTTCTTGCCTGCATTCGTTTTAATTTGGATTGTTTCGATGATAGGTTGTAAAGGATATAAATCTCCCTATTCATTCCAAAAAACCAATCGCGGATTGATTGTCGGAACTATTATTATCTTGTTGATATACGCATTGTTGCCTGAGCATCTGCGATTCTCTCGCGCTATGATTGTCTTCGGTGCAATGTGGGCAGCACTCGCTATTAACTCAATGCGCTATCTGTTGCAGAAATTGCGTTTGGGTAATTATAATTTTGCAGAAGACAAACCAGAAAGAGTTTTGATTGTTGGGGGGGATAGTTCTGCGGAGAATGCAGCTAAACTTCTTCTAAATGTGTGTAAAGAGTGCGATTTTTTGGGTAGATTTAATCCTCAAAAAATATCCGAAGAAGAGTGCGTGACAAAGATAATTGATAAGGTTAAAACTTTGGATATTAACAGAATGATTTTCTGTACAGCCGATATTTCGCTAACCCAAACTATTCGGCTAATGGAGTTGTTCAGCGCACGCGGAATTCGTTTTGAAATTATGCCAGAAGAGATGGACGTGATAATTGGTCCAGACGAGATTATTCAGCCTATTACTCTAGTTGAAGTTCAATAATACTTTGCAGCAACTCTTCGCATTCTGAAAGCGTTTGTGCTGCCATCAATTTGATTTTTTTCTCTTTAAAGTGTGGTATTCCCTTGAAATAGGCAGCATAATGTCGACGCATCTCAAGAACTGCAGTGCGCTCACCTTTCCAATCTACAGAGTTTTTTAAGTGTTGTAGGCACACGTTAATCTTCTCTTGAAGTGTAGGAGAAGTGTAGGTTTTGCCTTCTAATTTTGCACGTATTTCTGCAAAAATCCAAGGATTCCCAATTGTAGCACGCCCAATCATAATGCCGTCAACGCCATATCTCTTTTTAAAATCAAAAGCTTTTTCCGCACTATCAATATCGCCATTGCCGATGATAGGAATTTGTACTCGAGGGTTGTCTTTTATCTCCCCAATTAATGTCCAGTCGGCTTCGCCAGAATAGAATTGTGAACGTGTTCTGCCGTGAATTGAAACTCCCTGAATACCAATATCTTGTAATCTTTCAACTACCGATACAATGGGTTTGTCTGACTCCTCCCACCCTAATCTTGTTTTTACTGTTACAGGACAATTTACCGATTTGACAACCGCTTCTGTCAGCCGAACCATTTTAGGAATATCCTTTAAAATTGCAGCCCCTGCTCCTTTATTTACTACCTTTTTTACGGGGCAACCCCAATTAATATCTATGAAATCGGGCTGTTGTTCTGCTGCAATTTGCGCGGCACCCGCTAATGAATTTTCGTCGTAACCAAAAATTTGAATTCCAAAAGGTCGCTCTTTCTCACTGAATGTTAATTTCTTAATGCTCTTTTCTACATCTCTTATCAATGCTTCTGAAGAGACAAATTCTGAGATGAGAAAATCAGCGCCAAACTCTTTGCAAAGACAACGAAAAGAGTGGTCGGTAACCTCCTCCATGGGAGCTAAGAAAAGTGGAAATTTGTATTGCTGAAGAAGTGTTGCAAAGTCCATAACTTTAAAATAGAAGTTGCAAAAGTACGAATAAATCTTGAACCTTTAACTGCTATTTTTTGCTAATTTATGAAGTTTTTTTACTTAAAAAACTCCCCTAATTGGGTAAATTGATGGTAATATGTTGTTCCTTAAGTGTAACTATTTTTTTTCTCTGTTAAAAAAAAAATAGTTGCAAAAATCTATAATTTTGCCTTATGTATAAAATATAATTATACTATAAATTAGTATAATTAGTATAAATTTATTTTATGTATAAAAGGTGATGATTTTTTGTCTTTTTACTACATCTCCTTTTTTTGTTTTGTAATGCATTGAATGTAAAAATATTATTTTTTTTATTTTCAATGAGATTTTCTCAAATATTGTTGATTTTGAGAAAAAAATGTTATTTATTTGGGACAAGAATTTTCAATCAAGATAATTTTAAAAAATGACAAAAATAGCTGGTTTTTACTACAAAATATTGTTTGAGATAAAAAATGTGATGTTTGAACATTTTTTTGTGTATATTTGCAAGCTATTTTATAAATATATTATTTGGATAAAAATAAAGGACAAAAAAATAAGTAAACTACTGATTATGAAAAAATTACTATTCTTTGCAGCGGTTATTTTATCACCCGTTTTTGCTTTTGCACAAGTGCAGCAATGTGCGGATACAATTATCTTGCTGAATGAAACTTTTGATGGTACGATTACGATGACAACCACAAATGCTACCTCACCTGCTGGTGACTGGGTTTGGGAGTCTAGTTTGTCAGTATCTGGACAAGCTGCTCACGCAGCGATTCCAAATGTTGGAAATAGATCCCGTTTGGTTTCTCCACCGATAGCAATGGATGCTGATTATCCAATTTACTACTTGAGTTTCGACCATATCTGTAAAGTTCACGTTGTGGATTATGCAGCCATTTGGTATCGCTATAGTATTGGTACAACACCTACGGGGGACCCAATGTGGGGTACGTATAAGAAGATGACTTTTACACATTCCTCTAGTTTCTATTATGGTTCTTCAAGCAATATTACGGGTGGCTATTTCAATGATGCATCTTACCCAGGATGGATGTCAAGCGACTCGGAGGCAGAGCCTAACAATACTTGGTGGAAACATGAGTTAATTGATATTAGTAGTTTTTTTACCGGAAATAACTATACAGGTGGAGATGGTCAATATTTTCAAATTTTGTTTGAAGTACAACACCCTGAATCATTACCTACAGATGCTTGTGCAGGTTGGTATATTGATAATATTAATCTTACAGCATCTACAGGTGAGTTAGCACCTCCTGAAATTACTTTGCAAGCTCCGATCGTAATAGGACAAAATGCAAATGTTACCAACAAAATTGGACCTTACCAAATTAAAGCTGGAATTACAGATAATACTCCTGCTGGAGTGGTTGTCGATTCTATTAAATTTTACTATACAGTGAATGGTGGTCCAAGAATCTATGTTGACAAAGAACATGTAGGAGCAAATCCCAATAACTGGTCTTGGATTATTCCAGAACAATGTTATGGTAATGTAGTTCGCTATAATATTGAAGCACAAGACATTTATTGTAACAAAGCTTCTCTTGATACAATGTTCCAACCGCGGTTTACTTATACCAATTTGTCTTCTAATGCAGTGGATATTATAGATTTTTATGATCAACCTTATGCGTTGATTACTAATGATCCAACTCCTGTGAAGGTTATTATCCAAAATAAGTCAAATAGTGTTATGACTTCTGCCGTTTTTAATTGGACTTTGAACGGAGTTGCTCAGACTCCTTATACATGGAACTCAACTACAGATTTTCATCCTACGAACGATTTCTGTTTAGACTTCTTAGATACTGTAACAATTGGAACCTATCTTCCAATTAGAGGTTATGATACGATTGAGGTTTGTATCACGACTCGTAATGGAAGTGTAAACACAAGTAACAACGATTGTGATGAATTTGTCCTTTTTGCTTGTGATAGTATTATGCAAGGAACTTATACAATTGGTTCACCTCAAGCAGACTTTGCAACTTTGGCAGATTTTTATGCTTCTATTGATAACTGCGGTATTGGTGGACCCGTTGTCGCTAAATTGTATCCAGGAACCTATTCCGGTTTCTCATTTACCCAACCATTCCCTGGACAATCTGCAGTTAATACTGTAACCTTTGAGTCCTTTAGTGGTAATGCTGCCGATGTGATTATCGAAGACGCAAATACAGCCGCAAATACAGTGACTGGCGCAATTACTTTAAATGGGGTTTCAAATTTGATTTTCAATAAGTTGACTTTGAAAGGAAAAGAAAATGCAACTTGGTCGCGCGGTGTTTGCTTTACAGGAAAATCTTGTTCCAATATTACCATCTCTAATTGTATTATTAACATTGCTGATCCTACAAATTACACCAATATTGCATACGCAGGTGTGGTTCGTCCAACAGCTGCTACCGATAACCCAGGTGATGCCGATATTCGTATCGTAGGTAATACAATTACAGGCGGTAACTTCGGTGTGCATTTCTTAGGAACGAATGCTCGTCGTAATAGCTTGACAAACGTCGATAATAATACGATAACAACTATATACAGAGGGGTTTATTCTTCATATACCAATATCGCTACAATAGAGAAAAATACGTTGACCCAGAGAGGAACTTACACCCAATTTACAGGTTTGCACGTTGAACGTTCTAATAATTCTGTTTCCTATTCTAAAAACCATATCTCTGCAACTAACCCTAAATGCGGTATCTATTTGTCAACGGTTGCTAATTCTGCAACTTCTGGAGTTTTAGTTTCCAATAATGAGATTATCTTAAAAGTTGATGATGCCAATATTTATGGTATTCAAAACTTGACATCTAATAATATTAATTACATTAATAATTCAGTGCGCTTGTATTCTGCAGGGTCTATATCTGGAATCTCAGCTTGCTACTATCATACCTCAGGAACACCAATTGTTATTAAGAATAACCTCTTCTCGAACGAGTGTATGACTGTATCAAACCAAAATTATCCAATCTATCTTGCGGCTATTCCTGCAGCTCTTACATCTGATTATAATGTTTATTATTCAGGTAATGGTCCTGTCGGTTTTGCTACAGTAGCTCGTAATACTTTGTCTGAGTGGCAATATGCATTGCCAAATCAAGAAGCCAATACGATTACAACGCAACCAACCTTTACTGCACCTACTACGAACCTTTCTTTGTCTAACTATACGGGATTTGAATGTCCAGTTCATCCGAGTGTAACAACAAATATTGAAGATCAAACAAGAGTAGGTGAAATTACCTATCGTGGTGCATACTCTGCTGTGGTACCTCAAAACAATGTGGCTATTACAGAGATGGTTTCTCCAATAAATGGAGCTTGTCCCGAAGCTTCGTATAATGTAACTCTTCGCGTATATAATTTAGGAGGTAATACAATTAACTTTGCTGCAACTCCAGCAACTATTGTTACTACTTCAACGGGAGGTCTAACGTTGAATGAAACCTTTAACTTAAATACTGGTTCGTTAGCACCTTTAACTTATACTGATGTTACTGTTATTACGAACTTGGTTATCCCTTACAATAGCCCAATTAACTTTAACTTTGTTATCAATTATACAGGTGATAATATCCTTGATAACAATACATTACAAGATGATTTTGTGCTAGATGTGATTGCTCCACTTTATGATGAAGATTTCTCAGGAATTCCATCACCTGCTTGGACTATTGAGCAAGTAGCAGGAGCAGGTAACTGGACTTTCCAAAGTGGAGCAGGTGCAAATCCTGATATTGCTCCTCAATTTGGTACTGGAAGATTGTTCTTCAACTCTAAAAACTTCTCAAATACAACAATTTCAAGAGCAATTATGCCAGTAGCTAACCTTGCAGGTGGTGGAAATGGTACTCCTATTATGGAGATTTGGTTCGCTCATGATAATTACCAAATTAGCAAAGCTGACGGTATAAAGTTGTATATCTCTACCAACAATGGAACAACTTGGACCGAACTCATTCCTCAAGGACAAAATATATCACTAATCAAGCGTGGTATGAATACTTATACTACTCCAGATTGGGCTAAATATACCTATGATTTGAGTAACTATAGCAACCAATCTTGCGCTCTATTTGCTATTGAAGGAATCTCGAAAGCCGGTAACAATGTAAATATTGACCGCGTTCGTTTGCGTATGCTTCCAAATAACGATTGTGCTGTTTCAACCATCTATACCACTAGTCAACGCCCAACGGCTGTTGAAACATCACCAAAGGTAAAAGCTGTGATTACCAACGAAGGTATGAACCCGCAAACTAATGTTCAAGTGACCTTGTCTGTAACAGGTGCTAATACTTATACCGAGACCATTACTATTCCATCTCTCGCTTATAATAGTGAAACTACTGTTACTTTCCAAGGTAGCCACTTAGTAAATAATGGAACTAACAACCTCCAAGTTTCTGTTCAAACAGATGATTATGCTGCTAATGATACAAAATCTGTTATCATAACTACTACTAATGATTATGTAGCGTATGCAGATACTTCTTCTACATTGGTTACATTTGGTAGCATTGACGAAAGTTTGAAGATTGTAGCACGTTATCCTGTTAATGAAACAGTAATCGCAACGGCAGTACGGTTCTATCCAACTAATAGTGTGGAAGCTGTAGGTAAAAGAGTAATTGGATTTATAGCAAATTCAGCAGGTGAAATTATTACAACATCTGATACATTGACAATTGCTGCTAATCAAGTGAATAGTTGGGTGAATTTACCTATCAATAACTACGCTTTGACTAACTTGTCAGATGCAATTTATGCAGGTATTGAAATGGTTGACCCAGGTATCTACATGACTGCACAAGCAGAGGCGCCAATCCGTGATAGTGCATATTATTATATGGATGGTGAAGATTATGAGCCACAGACAATTGGCCGTTTTATGATTGGTGCAATACTGGAAACACCTATTACTAACGAGTTCGCAATTCTTTCTTTGTTGTCTCCAATCAGTGACTGTGACCTTGAACAAGAACCAATTACAATCAAAATTACAAATAATGGTTCTCAAGATATTGCTGCAGGTACAACCTTGTACTATCAAATTGATAACAATCCAATAGTAACCGAAACCATTCCAGAAGCAATTCCTTCTCATCAAGTTCGTACCTTCACTTTCACGAATCGTCATGACTTTACCAATAATTTGGTAGGAACAGATGTTAACTATAATGTAAAAGTTTGGGTTAATCATCTTGCTGCTGACCGTATCTATTTTAATGATACAATTAATGAAGTGATTGTATCCAGAGGAAAATCGAATCTTCCAACAGTACAATCTCCAGTTTCTGTGAGTTATTCAACACATGCCACATTGACAGCTAACTATCCACCTCAAATTCCAGCAGGAACAGGTGTGTTCCAATGGTTTACCCGTCAAAATGGGGAATGGTATGGCCCATTGTATGAAGGTCCTGGTCCATACGTAACTGATGATTTGATTTTCTTTGATACGACATATTATGTAAGTGTAGCTCCAGGTCAAGTTTATACTCCTCAAGTAGGAACAGGAAATACCAACTCTTCACACCCATTCCTATTTACCAACGGCTATTCACGTGGTAGAATCTTATACTTGCAAAGCGAATTAGGTGCATATGGTGAGATTTCCAAAATTTCTATTAATGTAGCTACAGCAGCAACAGGTGTTAATGGTATTCCTATCAAAATTTATATCAAAGAGACGGATTTGAACCAATTGCCAACAGGTGCGGCTACGTGGGCTCAAAACTGGGAAGATGAAATTGCTGATGCAACCTTGATCTTTGATGAACAACATTTCTTCAACGAGACGGGTTGGTTTACAATTCAGTTGCCAACACCATTCAACTATTCAAGTGGCAACATTATGATTCTGACCGAAAGTAATTGCGGAACAACAAATTGTAGCGCTTGTTCAGGAACCACAGTTTATCCTGCCTTCAAGTGTACAAGTTCTCCAGGTAAGGTTCAATATAAGTCTGTAAACAACACTCCGAACTTTACAGGAAACGCAACGGCTTCCGCAAATCGTTGGAATATGAAGTTCTCTATTGCAGATATTGAATGCGCGAGCGAAAGAATTCCAGTGCAACTTCACGTTCCTAATATCCCTACCTATGATGTGGAAACTGTAGAACTCGTTCATCCTATTCCAAACCCAGGTGCTACTACACAATGTGCGTTAGGCAATGAACATATCGTGGTGAAATATAGAAACTTGTTGAATACAACTATTCCTGCTGGAACCGTATTGGCAAAAGCTAAATTCGGAAATGATTGGATTACTCATCTTATTATGGATTCTTTTGCTCCACTTGAAGTAAAAGAGGTTGTATTTACACAAACTTACGACTTTAGTACTCCACAAAACAATACACAACCTAACAGAACTATCAATTTCATAGTTACTTCTGATTGTCCTAACGAAGTGAATGTGTATCGCGGAAATGATACCATTTCAGGAACAATTACCTCTACAAGAACTACTCAACTTCCAGACTCTTTGCACGTAACAGGTGACTTTACATTGCCATATCAGATTAAACCCACTGATGAAATTCATGCTCAATATCCAACATTATTAACGGCAACTCAATATTCATTCTATGATGCAGAAGATGCAACAACTGCATTTGCGACTAACCAAACGAACTATACAACTCCTCAATTGTATGATTCTTACACTTGTTGGATTGCAGCAAGAACTCCAACTTCACCTAACTGTATGTCTAAACGTATGAAGTTCGTAATTGATGTTGCTGTTCCTAATTATGATATTAAAACCAATGCATTAGTATCACCAGTAAATTATGAATGTGGTGTTATGAATCCTAACTTGGTTGTAAATATCAATAATACTTGGCGTGCAATTCCAACAGAACAATTCCGTTTGGTGGCTAACTTTACAGATGGTACTACAGTTACTCAAAACCACGTTATTACCAATACTTTTGATTCAATTACTAATGTTGCTAATCCTCCAACAGAAAATATCACTTTCACATCTCCAATTACTTTAGGTTCAACAACTACAAATCATGTATATGATTATGTTATCTATTCAGAACCTATAACAATGCCAAATCCATATCGCAACAATGATACCATTTCAGGAACATTGAAGGTGCCTGCAAATCCTGTTGCTCCTGCAAATATTACATTAAATGCACAATATGGACAAGAATATACAATTACTCCTAATGCAGCTCCTCTTAATATCTTTACATTTTACGATGCGACGGGAACAACTATATTAGGAGAAGGTACTTCTTATACAACACCTGAAATATATGCTGCAGAAACCTATAAATATTCAGGAAGAATTAATGATCCACGTTTTAAAGAGGAGATAACTTTGGGAACAGGAAGTACAGCAGGAGCATATCCATTTGTATTTACACAACCAGAATCTCAAGGTATTGTGTTGTACAAAGCTGAACAATTGGGTGGTTCAGAAGGCTATATCGATACAATTTCTATTTATGTAAACAATAATACCACGAATGGTTCTTTCCCATGTAAGTTCTATTTGAAGAATTCTACACTTACAACTTTAACGGCAGGACAACGGAATTGGAATACTGAAATTAATGGTGCAACCTTAATTTTTGATGGAGAACCCGTATTTGACCAAGGTTGGTTAAAGATTCCTATTATGGGAGGATTCCATTATGATGGAGATGCTTTGTTATTGCTCACTTCTCATAGTTGTAATGGAGAAAATAGCGTAGCAGCTCTTAACATTACTCCTCCTGCATTTAGATATTCAAATACGCCAGGAACTGTTTTGTATCATGGTGGTGTAGCTACAGCAGGTAATATGCAGTTTAATTTGACTAATCAAAGATTGAATACTAAGTTCAGTTTCAACTACACTTGTCCTTCTCCACAAGGAACAATTACATTAAATACTAACGCTCCTGCATCAGATTTGAGTCTTGAAGAGATTATTGCTCCAACATCTCCTCAAGTTAACTATCCTACAAACCAACAAGTAACAGTAAAGATTAAAAACTTTGGTACAACTCCAGCTAGCGGATTTACGGTAGGTTACAAATTTGAGAATAATGCTCCGGTAGAACAAGCATTCTCAGGAAGTATCGCAAGTGGTGCTACTAACAACTTTACATTTACAACTCCTGTTGACTTGTCAAGTGTTTATTTTGCAAAGAACTTCACTGCTTATGTTCGTATGAATAGTGATAATAATCACTTGAACGATACTATTCATTTGACGTTAAGTTGTCCAGATCCATGTGCACCAATTACCACAATTGGAGCCAATAATGCTACTAATGCGCATATCTCAAATGTTACCTTTGCGGGTATTAACAATGTATCTCCAGTTCCTCCAATCTTGAATCAGGCTCCTGCTGCTGGTGAAGGTCAATATACAGACTTTACACAAACTGTAGCTCCAGCCCAAGTGGTTCAAGGACAAACATTCCCAATTTCTATTACCAACTCATTTACAGGAGGTAATGGTGCAGCATTGTGGAAATATGTATATATCGATTTGAACAGAAATAATGAATGGGAATCTAATGAATTGGTGTTCTCCGCAACCAATGTTACGGCTCCATCTCCAATTAACCATGCACCAGCTACTACTTTAGGTTTTGTTACAATTCCTCAAGATGCCGCTACCGGTATTACTCGTATGCGCGTAATCTGTTCTCAATCGGCATTGAATACTAACCCAACGAATAATCTATTCCCACCATGTGCTGTTTATCAATATGGTGAAACTGAGGATTATGCTGTTAATATCTCCGTTCCGTATGGTGTTGACCCAGGTATTGCGACAATCTTGCATCCGAGTGGACAAATCTGTTCCGACAATGCGGGTAAAGTTCGTGTTTCTGTAATGAATTATGGTAGTGATCCTCTTCAGTTATCACCAGATAATATGATGACTTTAACAGCTACAGTTACAGGTGCTGTTCCTGGTACTTATACTACTACTGTTGCTGCAGGTACTATCGATCCTTGGAATTCTATGGAAGTGGTAATTCCTGATGTGAATTTCGGAACTAATGGTTCTTACGAGGTTACTGTTACTTTAGATTATGCAGGTGATGCATTTATAACTAATAACGAAGCCCACTCTTCAGCAACGGTTAACTCAACACAAGTTTATAACTTGCCAAGATCTATTGACTTTGATGGTGGTGGTGATGCGTTGACTTATACAGAAGGAGACGTGTTCCCATCATTCTGGACTTCAGAATACGCAGGAAATGCTAACTTTATCTGGACTATTAAGGCTGGACATTCTGAAAACTTCCCGAATGCAGGTCCAAGTCACGACCATACAATGAATAATACTTCATTCCAAAACTTAGGTCAATATGCAATTGTTTCAGGACCAAACTCAGTGAATGCTGCAGCAGTAGCGACCTTAACTACTTCTTGTATGAACTTGCACTATTCTAATGGTTATCCAAGTGCAATTACATATTGGGAACATGTTTATGGTAAAAATGCAAGCTCTAATATCAAGATGTTTGTAGAAGTAGGTTCTGGTAATCACTTCGTTGTAATGGATTCTATTACTTCTAGAACTCATACTGATACGAATCAATCATTCTTGAAGAGAGAGATAGTTACTCTTAATGTAGATGAAAATGCTCAAATTAGATTCCGTGTAACAGGACACTCTGGTTTGATTGATGCTGCCATCGATGATTTGGGTATCGATTTTGGAAAACCTGATGTGGGTGTTGATGAATTTATCTATCCACAAGATGTAATTATTAATCCTGATGCAGATTGCTTGGTTAAGAATGATACCGTATATCCACAAATTAGAATTAAGAACTATGGTTCTACACCTGTTCGTAACTTCGTAATTAGATGTCGTGGAGGTATTGGTGCTGATTTCCAAACTATTGAAGAAAACTGGTCTGGATACTTAGAACCAGGTCAATCTATCGAATATACCTTTGTTAATGGTATTGTGGTTGATAGATACAACTTCTACGAATTCCAAGCGAGAACTGTTGCTGATTTAGATGAAAATACTGATAACGACCTTAAAACTATTGCTGCTTGTGCTGTAGTAGATGTTCCGGATTATTTGATGGAAGATGGAATTATTTTAGGTCAAAATATGCCTAATCCAGCAATTGAGTCAACGATAATTCCTTATTATGTGTCAGAATCTGGAGATGGTTTATTCCAAATCCACACGACAGATGGACAATTATTGTTTGAAGAATCTATCAACTTTGAACAAGGAGAGGGCACAATCCAAGTAAATACAGCAAATTATGCTGCAGGTACTTACTTCTATACTATCATTGTTAATGACAAGAAGTTGACCAAGAAGATGATTATCAGTAAATAATTCAACTGATTTTAGTTTTAGGGCTGTCTTTGGGCAGCCCTTTTTGTTTTTCTAATGTGTGCGCCATTGGTTTGCGCAAGGGATAGAAGCGGTTATGAGCGCCGGTTTTAGAATGTAGGATTTAAGAATTTAGAACATAGATTCAGGTTTTGGGAAGATTTTAAAGCGAAAGATTGAGGCGCGAAATTTGAGCGGATAGCCCGACGGCGAGTGCGCGGCATCGTGCGGTGGACAAGAGCCGATGCGCCCAAATAAAAAAAACGACAACAGATAAACTGCTGCCGTTTGTCGGGGTGAGAAGACTCGAACTTCCGACCACTAGTACCCCATACTAGTACGCTAGCCAACTGCGCCACACCCCGTTGATTTGCGAGTGCAAAAATAGGATTTTTTTTCGTAGTTTCAGTAGGAAAACGAAATTTTTTTTATAAGTTTGCACACTCCAAATTTAACATACTGAAATAAGTGTAAATAATTATAAATCAACAATATATAGTTTATTATGAAGAAGGTTTTTTTACCGATTTTAATTTTAATGTTAACGAATTTTTCTTTAAGCGCTGGTGTTGATGGGCATTTTGTGTCAGCATCTTGTATTACATCTGTAAAAAATAGTTTGGTACGCAATTCAACATTCTCGGCAAAGCAGGTAGAGCGTGGTGTTGCGCAAGCGGCTCAATTATGGACTGCGGAAGATGGAACTCAAGAGGAGTTTGTTGCTTTCTGTCAGAAATATTTCTGCAAAGATAAGCAGGAGAAAGAGCAACTTTTTAATCGGATTGTATCCAATTTGGAGGTGATTTTTGGTCATGATAACCGTGTGGCAATTGATTTATTGCGACCGTTGCATGTTACAGGTTATGAAAGCACTAAGGTAGATGAGATTTTTGCAACCTATTCGACAAGTGCGCACTTTAACGAAGATATGTTTAAGAATAAAATCGCTTTCGTAATTGTGTTAAACTTTCCATCTTTTACCCTGAAAGAGAAACAGTTGAATGGTCAGAATTGGAGCGAATTAGAGTGGGGATATGTTCGTTTAGGAGATATGTTTGATTCTCGTGTAAATGCAGCGCATCAACAAAGAATTACAGATGCTACTTCGGCTGCCGACAACTATATTTCCAACTATAATATTCCGATGGGAATGTTGTTAGGAGATGGCTTTACTCATCCTTGGAGTAGTGATTTGAAGTTGATCTCGCATTGGGGATTGCGTGATGAGTTGAAGGCGTGTTACTCAGATCCGATTCATGGTTTGGCAAAACAGGAGTTGATTTACCACACTATGCGTCATATTATTTATCAAGACATTCCGACGGAAGTTTTGGAAAATAACACTCGTTATGGTTGGTTTCCCCCATCTAATAAATTGTATTTGAGTAAGATAGAGGTTGATATGCATCATCCAGAGCCTAACAAAAGATATGAAGTGCTTTTGGATGTGTTCAAGGCAATGAAAGAGGCAGATGCTTCCTATCCGAATAATCCGACCTATATTTCTCGCAAATTTGATAAGGAGTATGAAATCTCTATGGAAGAGACACAAGCTCTTTTTAACGAGTTGTTGTTGTCTCCACAAGTGAAAGAGGTGGCTAAGTTAATTAGCAATCGTTTAGGTAGAAAATTGCAACCTTTTGATATTTGGTACGATGGTTTTAAGAGTCGTAGTAGTATCAGTCAGGAGGAGTTGGACCGAGTAACTCTTTCACGTTATCCTAACAAAGAGGCTTTTGAAAAGGATTTGGCAAACATTATGCGTAAATTGGAATTCAGCCAATCTACAATAGATATGGTATGCAGTCATATTACTGTAGATGCTTCGGTAGGAGCTGGTCATGCTTGGGGTGCCACAATGAAGAGTGATAACTCAATGTTACGTACTCGAATCGGTGAAAATGGAATGGATTATAAAGGCTATAATATTGGTGTTCATGAGTTTGGACACAATGTAGAGCAAACTATCTCTTTGCACAATGTTCCGAATTATATGCTTGCGGGTGTACCCAATACAGCATTTACAGAAGCGCTAGCTTTCTTATTCCAAGCTCGCGACCTTGAGCTTTTGGGCGTAACTACTCCCGATGCAAATACAGAATACCTTAACACACTTGATATTTTCTGGGGTTGTTATGAGATAATGGGAGTTTCGATGGTAGATATGAAGGTTTGGGAATGGATGTATGCAAATCCTAATGCAGATGCATATCAGTTGAAGGATGCTGTAATCAACATTGCAAAAGAGGTTTGGAATACCTATTATGCACCTGTTTTCGGTGTAAAAGACCAAGCTATTTTGGCTATCTATTCTCACATGATTGATGCTCCATTATATCTTTCTGCATATCCATTAGGTCATATAATCCACTTCCAATTAGAAAACTATATGAAAGGTAAAAGCTTAGGGAAAGAGGCTGAAAGAATGTTTGCTATTGGTCGTGTAACGCCTAACCTTTGGATGCAAAGAGCTGTAGGCGCAGATCTTTCTGTAAAACCATTATTGGCAGAAACGACAGTTGCGGCGGAAAAAATAAAAATTGCCGATGCACAACAAAAGCGCGAGCTTCAGCGTAAAAAGAGAAGATAAAAGCTGAATATGAAAACAAAATCAGAGATTGTTGCCAACTGGTTGCCCCGATATACGGGAATGAAACTTGAAGATTTTGGTCAGTACATAATACTGACCAATTTCAAAAGTTATGTCCAAAATTTTGCAGAGATGATGAATGTGGAAGTGCAGGGGAAAGAGGCACCGATGCAATCTGCTACTAAGGATAATATAACTATTATCAACTTTTCGATGGGGAGTGCGATGGCAGCCACCATCATGGATTTGCTGACAGCCATTATGCCTAAGGCGGTGCTGTTTTTGGGCAAAACTGGCGTGCTAAAATCTTACATTGGCTTAGGTGAGTTGATTCTGCCCATTGCTGCTATTCGTGGAGAGGGAACCTCAAACGATTACTTCCCGCCCGAAGTGCCCGCATTGCCCGCTTTTAACCTCGAAAAGGCAATCTCCTCGACAATAAGAGATTACGAGCGTGACTATTGGACAGGAACGGTTTATACCACAAATCGCCGCGTGTGGGAGTATGATGAAGAGTTTAAAAATTACTTGCGAAAAATTAGAGCTACCGCTGTCGATATGGAAACGGCAACACTCTTTACAGTAGGTTTTTACAACAGAATTCCGACGGGCGCCCTGCTGATGGTTTCCGACCAACCCATGCTACCAGAGGGTATAAAAACAGAAAAATCTGACGAGTTTGTAACCCGAAACTATTCGATTCAACACCTGAAAATTGGAATCGATTCACTCAAACAATTGATAAATAAGGGTCTGACAGTAAGACACTTGAAATATGACTATTACGAATCCTAATAAATTCTGATTATGACAACGTACGAAGCAGTAATGCAACAATTGCAGCAGAAAAAGTTTGCACCTGTCTATTTATTGATGGGGGAGGAGCCTTTCTTTATTGACCAGGTGGCAGATTTTATTGAAGAAAATGCGATTGATGCAAGTCAGCGAGATTTTAATCAGTTTCTTGTATATGGGAAAGATATTACAGGCGGAGAAGTGGTGGCACTTTGTCGTGAGGTTCCTTTTGGCTCACCCTATCGAGTAATCATTGTGAAGGAAGCTAAAAATCTGAAAAATATCGATCTGCTTTGTAAATATGCTGAAAAGCCCTCTCCGCAGACAATTCTGGTTTTGTGTCATAAGTATGGGAAACTAAAAGCCAAGCAATACATGCCATTCGATAAGTCTGGCGTGGTGATGGCCTCTGATAAGATTAAAGATTACAAATTGGAACCGTGGGTAGAACAGCGCGCTAAGTATTATGGGTACAATATTTCTCGTCAGATTGCTTCAGTTTTGGCTGAACAGATTGGAAACGACCTTAGTCGTATTGATAATGAATTTAAGAAACTGAAAGTTGTTTTTGCACCTGGTACTGAAATTACTACTGATATTATTGAAAAATATATTGGAATTAGTAAGGAATACAATATTTT
>Ga0233362_1000069_pt1 | contig 24606 bp, 15 predicted proteins | sample ElkDunMinimDraft_22_FD_180674 | JGI IMG/M metagenome (GOLD analysis project Ga0233362, IMG submission 180674) | Fecal eukaryotic communites from dung pellets of Tule Elk in California, USA - Elk Dung C1 | ecosystem: Host-associated > Mammals > Digestive system > Large intestine > Fecal | place... | reverse complement strand
TTTTTTGCCATCAAAACGGAAAAAGATAATGGACATAAATATATTCTCGAATTATATGAAAAAGGGGTTAAAAACTTTGTAATTACTCAAGATATCAACCTATTCTCCACCTATCACGCCAATTTTTTCCAAGTAGATAACGCTATTTTTGCTATGCAAGAGTTAGCGATAGAACATCGAAAAAAATTTACATTTCCAGTGGTAGGAATTTCGGGAAGTAATGGAAAAACTATTGTAAAAGAGTGGCTAACACAAATTCTATCAGACAACTATTATGTTGCTGCTAACCCTAATAGTTATAATTCGCAAATTGGTGTAGCCATTTCGGTATTACAAATGCAAAACAAACACAATTTTGCGCTTTTAGAGGCTGGGATTTCGCAATGCGGTGAGATGGAAAAATTAGAGCGCATGATTCAGCCTCAAATAGGAATTCTCACTAATATTGGCGAAGCTCATAGCCAGTTTTTTACCGATGCAAAAGAGAAAACTAAAGAGAAATTAAAACTCTTCCAATCCTCCGAAGCCCTAATATATTGCACTGATTATGAATTAATTTGCAACCTATTACAAGAAAAAGAATATAATCGACTAAAAAAAATTTCGTGGGGAAATTCTGAAACTGCAAGATATAGAATAATTGAAAAAGAGATTAAAAATCAGCAAACCATAATTTCTATTCAGGGCTTAGAAGAATCTATTTGCATACCTTTTATGGATAATGCTTCTGTAGAAAATGCTATGCACGTTGTTGTTTTGCTGCTCTATTTAGGTTATCGTGTACCCATAATCAATCAGAAACTTCAGAAACTAACCTCTATCTCTATGAGAATGGAGGTTAAAGAGGGATTGAATCAATCTATTGTTATAAACGATACTTACAGCCTTGATATCAACTCTTTACGCATTGCTTTAGATTTTCTAAAAAATCAATCTAAAGATCGAGAAAAAGTTCTATTTATTTCTGATTTTGAACAAGTTACACTATTTCCTGAAGATTATCAGCATATTGCTGAACTGATAAATAGCAATAAAATCTCCACATTAGTATTAATAGGAACAAAAATTACTCACTACGCATCGATTTTTGAGGTAGAAAACCGATACACCTTTAATACTACAGAAGAACTACTACTACAAATTGACCAAATTGATATTGCAGGTAAGGCTGTATTGATAAAAGGTGCTAGAAGTTTTCGATTTGAAAAAATTGTTGAATCACTGCAAAATCGCTGCCAGCAAACACATCTACAAGTTCACTTAGAAGCTATTATCAACAACCTAAACTTTTTTAAAAGCAAATTAAAACCCACAACACAAATGGTTGCGATGGTAAAAGCGATGGGTTATGGCTTGGGTGATGCCGAATTGGTGAACGAGTTAACCTACCATCATATAGCTTACCTTGCCGTAGCCTATACTGATGAGGGAGTAATTTTACGAAAAAGAAATATTAGAACGCCTATTATTGTACTAGGTGCCGAAGCCGCTAACTTTCATGTAATGATTAGATATAATCTTGAACCTGAGATTTTTACAATCTATTATTTGAAAGAATTGGTTAAGACTCTTACCCATTATCCTCATATTACCGAATTTCCTATTCACCTAAAAATCGATACAGGAATGCATCGTATTGGTCTTTATGAAGAGGAAATTGATGAGGCAATAGCAATTATACAAAATAATCATCAACTGAAATTAGCTTCTGTTTTTTCACATCTGGCTGATGCTGACAATCCTGATGGACAAGAATTTACACTAAAACAGATTACTATTTTTGACAAGATCTGTCAAAAAATTACTCAACAAATTAGACAACCATTCCTAAAACATATTCTAAACTCTGCTGGAATTGTAAATTACACTGATTATCAATATGATATGGTTAGATTAGGTTTAGGATTATATGGTTTTTCAACATCAAAAGAGACACAAAAATTTCTATCACATTCCATAACATTAAAATCATTAATTACGCAAATAAAGAGTGTATATAAGGGGGAATCCATTGGTTACAACAGAACATTTACTGCGCAACACGATATGCAAATAGCCATTGTTCCGTTAGGTTATGCCGATGGTCTTCCACGCGAACTAAGTAATGGTGTTGGATCAATGGTAGTAAAGGGCAAGCATTGTCCAATTGTGGGCAAAATCTGTATGGATATGTGTATGATTGACGTAACCGGCATTTCGGTTTGTGTTGAAGATGAAGTTATTGTATACGGAGAAACCAATCGGGTAGATGATATTGCCCAAAAGATTGGCAAAACTCCGTACGAATTACTAACCTCCATATCAAAAAGAGTTCCAAGAATCTACATTCGATAAAATTATGGTAAAACAAAACTTTTCAAGATTAAACATAGTTCCTACTTGGGTAATCATGTTTCTCGACTTGATTTGCGTAGGATTTGCTGTTATGTTAGCTCTATTAATTCGTGCATCATTCAAAGAGCTAAGTAACTTACCTTCTGACATATATTGGAAAGCACCCTTACTAATTCTTCCTGTTCGTGCTATTTTTTTCCTTCTTTTCCGCACAGAAAGAATGGTTGTTCGATATACGAACGCACAGAATGTTATTCGGATTTTTCTTTCATGTTTAGGAGGAACACTTTTAATTTATGTTGTTAATAAAATCACATATTTAATAAATGGAACGCACTTAATACCAGTTTCCATTCCAGGAATGGAATTTTTTATCTCCACAGTATTTCTAATTATCTACAGATTATCATTCAAACTTTTCTATTTGGAGCAAGTAAATCCCACAAGATTGAAAAAAAATATCATTATTTTCGGTGCTGGCGAGAGTGGAATTACTACAAAAAAAGCGTTAGATAGAGATGTTAAAACCAAATATAATGTATTAGCTTTTATTGATGAAGACCCTAAGAAAGTAGGCAAAGAGGTAGAAAATCTTCCTGTAATTAGATATCAAAAATTAGATGAATATCTGCAAAAAAACAATATTTCATTTCTAATTATTTCAGTCCAAGACCTTCCTGCATCAAAAAAGAATGAAATTACAGAAATTGCGCTTCCGTACAATGTAAAAGTATTACAAGTTCCACCTGTTACTCGCTGGATTAATGGAAGTTTAAGTTTTAAACAGATTAAGAAAGTAAAGATTGAAGATCTATTAGAACGCGACCCTATTGTAATGGATAAACGATTAGTTAGCAAAGATATCGTAAACAAAACCATTTTAATTACAGGAGCTGCAGGTTCTATAGGTAGCGAAATTGTACAACAGCTGCTAAATTTCAATTATGGAAAATTAATTTTAGTTGACAATTCAGAAACTCCCGTTTTCTTCTTGCGCAGTTACTGCAATAGTTTCAATCATTTGAAAAATGTAGAAATATTGGTATGCGATATTACTGATACAGAGAAGATGGAAGAGGTTTTTAGCACTTACAAACCACAATTAGTATATCACGCAGCAGCATATAAACACGTACCAATTATGGAGGAAAATCCCCAAGCTGCTATTAAAGTTAATGTACATGGAACCAGATTATTAGCAGACCTTTCTGTAAAACATAACGTGGAAAAGTTTGTCATGATTTCGACGGATAAAGCTGTTAATCCAACGGGCGTAATGGGAGCATCAAAACGTATAGCTGAGATTTATGTACAATCACTAAACTTTCATCAAAAATGCACCAAATTTATCACTACTCGTTTTGGTAACGTATTGGGTTCCAAAGGCTCTGTTATTCCTATTTTCAAACGTCAAATTGAGAATGGAGGACCTATTACAGTAACTCATCCTGATATTACCCGTTATTTTATGACCATTCCTGAAGCTTGTCAATTAGTACTCACTGCAGGGGCAGTAGGTAATGGTGGCGAAATTTTCATTTTCGATATGGGACAACCCGTAAAAATTTATGATTTAGCAGTAAAAATGATAAAACTTTCAGGTTTGGTATTAGGAAAGGATATTGAAATCCGTTTCTCAGGCTTACGCGAAGGAGAAAAATTATATGAAGAATTACTTGCAAATCAAGAAAATACAATACAAACAGATTATAAAAAGATTATGATTGCTAATGTTCGTCGATATGAATATGAATCTGTATCTCAAGAAATTGCTCAACTAATAGCTTTGAAAAATAGTGATCCTTTTGTTATTGTCAAAAAGATGAAAGAGATTGTTCCTGAATTTATTAGCAACAACTCTAAATTTGATATTTTAAATTAGAGAAATCATGATTCTTTTTAACAAATCAAATATATAATTATAAAAGTTTGTTTTTGGAGTGAGAGAATTACTACAATTTTAATAGTTGAAAATCATCTCTTCTAGTAAAAGGATGCGGTTTCTTAAGTCCGCTGCTTTCATAAAATCCAAATCTTTAACGGCAATTTCTAACTGCTTACGCAAGTTTTTTACGTTTGCCTGTAGTTGCTCTTTATTTAGCATTTTATATGGATTTTCTTCCTCTGCAGCCACTTTTTCTGGAATTGAAAAGGAATTATAAGATTGGGAAGATGAAGCATTTTCAGTTCTATAAATGGGGTTTGTGTCATCAGATTTTATGGCTGTTGTGGGCACAATATTATGTTCTTGGTTATAAGCGATCTGTTTTGCCCTTCGGCGCTCTGTTTCATCAATAGTAGCTTGCATCGATTTAGTGATTTTATTGCCATAGAAAATCACGTGACCATTAGCATGGCGTGCTGCTCGTCCTGCAGTTTGTGTCAACGAACGCTCATTACGTAAAAAGCCCTCCTTATCTGCATCCATTACTGCCACGAAAGAGACTTCTGGCAGGTCTAATCCTTCGCGCAATAGATTCACACCTACCAACACATCAATAGCACCTGCGCGCAGGTTCTGCAAAATTTCTACTCGCTCCAACGTATCCACATCGGAATGAATATACTGCGTGCGAATACCAATCCGTATCAAATAACCGGTCAACTCTTCCGCCATCCGCTTGGTCAAAGTGGTTACTAAAACACGCTCTCCCTTATTAACCGTATCCTCAATTTCGTTAAGCAAATCATCAACCTGATTATCTGCGGGACGAACCTCTATAGGAGGGTCAAGCAACCCAGTAGGACGAACTACTTGTTCTACCACAACGCCAGCGGAGCGTTCTAACTCGTAGTTAGCAGGAGTTGCACTCATATATATAGCTTGACCTATTAAACTTTCAAATTCGTGAAATTTCAGCGGTCGATTATCCATTGCTGCAGGAAGTCTAAATCCATAATCTACAAGGTTGACTTTTCGTGCGCGGTCACCGCCATACATTGCACCAATCTGCGGAATGGTAACGTGGCTTTCATCCACAACCAAAATAAAGTCATCAGGAAAGAAATCCAAAATACAGAAAGGTCGTTCTCCTGGTTTGCGCTTATCAAAATAGCGTGAATAGTTTTCAATTCCGGAGCAGTAACCCAACTCCTTCATCATCTCCACATCATAATTCACTCTATCTTCCAAACGTTTGGCTTCTAAATGTTTTTCAAGAGACTTTAAATAGTTAATCTGTTCTCCCAAATCTAATTTTATATTTATAATCGCCTCATTTATAGAATCTTGAGATGTTACAAAGATATTTGCTGGATAGATAGTAAGCCTATCTAATTCTACTATACGCTTACCCGATTCAACCTCAATTTCCTCGATTTTCTCAATTTCATTATCCCAAAAGATAATCCGATAGGCGATATCGCTATAGGGAGGAAACAGATCAATCGTATCCCCTTTAACACGAAATTTTCCTGGTTCTAATTGCAACTCCGTTCGGGAATAGAGTCCATTGACCAAAGCATAGAGCAGATGGTCTTGATTCAATGTCATTCCTTTTTCGACTTTGATAATAATTTTAGCAAAATCTTCTGGATTTCCAATTCCGTAAATACATGAAACGGAGGCTACTACAATAACATCACGTCTTCCCGAAAGAAGGGAAGACGTGGCGTGTAATCTTAATTTCTCAATCTCTTGATTGATAGATAAATCTTTTTCGATATAAGTATTAGAGGTAGGAATATATGCTTCTGGTTGATAATAATCGTAGTAAGAAACAAAATATTCTACCGCATTATTAGGGAAGAACTGTTTGAACTCGTTGTACAACTGCGCTGCCAAAGTTTTATTATGACTTAAAACCAAAGCGGGGCGATTCACCTCTTTCAGCACATTGGCAATAGTAAAAGTTTTTCCTGAGCCAGTAACGCCCAACAAGGTTTGTGCTTCATCGCCGCGTTTTAAGCCTTCGACCAGTTGCTTGATAGCAGTGGGTTGGTCTCCACTAGGAGCGTAGGGGGCAACTAATTCAAAATCCATTAAACTCTACCTGGATAAACCTTAAGCGCTTCTTCCAAGCAAATCATTGCTTCCTTCAAATCTTCTACTTTCAGGCAGTAGCTAATACGAACCTCGTTGGTACCTAAAGATGGTTTGGAGTAGAAGCCCGTAGCAGGGGCTACCATAACAGTTTTACCGTTATAATTGAACTCTTCAAGAAGCCACTTACAGAATTTGTCAGAGTTATCGATAGGCAATTTTGCCACGATATAGAACGCTCCTTTAGGTGTTGGGCACATACAACCTGGCATTTTGTTAATAGCCTCTATAATTGTATTTCTACGAGCCACATAATCTTGGATAACACTATCGAAATAGGATTTTGGAGTATCAATAGCCGCTTCGGTCATAATTTGTCCGTAAGAAGGAGGACTCAAACGAACTTGAGCGAACTTCATAGCTGTAGCGTAAACCTCTTTATTATGGGTTACAAAAGCACCAATACGGATACCGCATGCACTATAACGTTTTGACACAGAATCTAATAAAACAACATGTTGTGCGATTTCAGGAACTTGCATAACAGAAAAATGTTCATGACCATCGTAGCAAAATTCTCTGTAAACCTCATCTGCAAAGAGGAACAAGTCATGTTTTTTCACAATCTCTGCCAACTTCAAAATCTCCTCTTTTGAATAAAGATAACCTGTTGGATTATTCGGATTACAAATCATAATTGCCTTCGTTTTAGGCGTAATAATTTTTTCAAACTCTTCTATACTTGGAAGAGCGAAACCATTTTCAATTGTAGAGTAAATAGGTTTCACTTTTGCGTTGCAAGTACAAGCAAAACCATTATAGTTAGCGTAGAATGGCTCTGGAATAATCACCTCATCATCATTATCCAAACAACTATTGAAAGCAAAAAGAATCGCTTCAGAACCGCCATTTGTAACAATGATTTCATCAGGATTAACATCTATATTTACACTTTTGTAATATTGAGAAAGTTTTTCGCGGCAACTCAAGTAACCTGCAGAGTGACTATAAGCAAGCACCGAAATATTTGCCTTTTTTACCGCTTCTCTTGCACATTCTGGTGTTTCGATATCTGGTTGACCAATATTTAAGTGATACACGTGAATTCCACGCTTTTTAGCTTCATCTGCAAAAGGAACCAATTTTCTAATTGGTGAAGATGGCATCATTTGCCCTTTGTTTGAAATTTTTGGCATAATCTATTGAATTTTAATGTTTTGATAAAACAACTTTTTCGCAAAAATACGATTTGCAAAAGTAATGATTTTTTCAAAGAAATTCTTCTCTCCAGAATTAAAATTTTAATTACCTTTGCCATCGTTGAATTAATAAATGTAAATTTATGAAAATCAAAGAAATAATTTCTCACTTAGAAAGAAAATATCCCCTTTATTGGCAAGAGAGTTTTGACAATTGCGGTGTACAATGCGGAGATATTGAGCGCGAAGTTACGGGCGTAGCAGTCTGTTTTGATATGAGTGAAGCTGTTTTAGACGATGCAATTGCTCACAATGCCAACTTAGTAATTTCTCACCATCCACTGATTCTGCGCAGCGAAATTAAAAGAATTACCCCGACAGACAGAACGGGAAAAATTTTATGCAAAGCACTAGAAAATAAATTAGTATTGTATTCTATGCACACTAATATGGATAGTGCCACATACGGAGGAAATACCCTTTTTGCTAAAAAGTTAGGCTTACAAAACTGTACTGTTTTGGCTCCCAAAGAGGAGATGTTCCAAAAACTTGTCGTTTTTGTTCCTCAACAGAACGCACAAAAACTGAAAGAAGCACTTTTTGCCATCGGGGGTGGTGAGTTAGGAAACTACTCTCATTGTAGTTACACAATGACAGGAACTGGAAGTTTTGTACCTGAAGCAGGAGCACAACCCTTTATCGGAGAGGAAAATCGTGAAGAAAAAGTAGCAGAAGAACGCATTGAGATGATTTTCCCTTCCATTTTGCAACGAAAAATGATTACAACCATTTACCAAAACCATCCATACGAAGAACCTGCTTTCGACATTTACAAATTGGAAAATCGAAATCGCCATGTAGGTTTAGGAAGAGTAGGAACTCTACCCAAGCCTATGGAAAAAATGGAATTTTTAACCTATTTGAAAGAGAAACTGAATTTGCAGGTAATTCGATACTCTGGACACTATGATGGACCTATTGAGCGCGTGGCTGTTTGCGGTGGTGGTGGTAGTTCTTTTATCTCCGCAGCAATAGGCGCCGGAGCACACGCATACGTGACTGGCGACATTAAATATCACGACTTCTTCAGACCCGAAAATAAGATGATTTTGGCTGACATCGGGCACTTTGAAGGAGAACATTTTATACGAGAAATTATTTGCAATGAACTAAAAGAAAATTTTACTAATTTTGCAACCTTTATTTCTGACAAGGAACTTCGTGAAGTAAACTATATATAGCTTCGGGTTTTCTTTTGAAGAGAAATAAATGTAATGAAAAATATTAATAATTGAAAATACTGATAATAAGATTATTATGAGCGAATTTGTGAACCCAGAAATCCACGAAGTAAACACCTCCGGACACGTTGAAGAATCTTCAACCGAAAAAATGGAGGAACTTTCTATTGCGCAAAAGTTGCTATCTTTGCACAATTTACAACAAATTTGTTCCCAAATTGACAAAATTAGAGTCATCAGAGGAGAGCTTCCCAATGAAGTTCGCGACTTGGAAGATGCTCTTGAGGGAATGAAAACACGTATTGAAAAATTTCACGAAGATATCGCATCTTTGCAAGCCAAAAGCTTGGAACAAGATGTTAAAATGAAAGACTCTTTGGCGTTGATAAACCGCTATGAAGAGCAACAAAACAATGTTCGCAACAATCGTGAGTATGAATCGTTGGCAAAAGAGATTGAGTTCCAAAAATTGGAAATTCAATTAGCAGAAAAAAATAAAGGCAAAATCGCTAACGAAATTGTAAATAAAACCGAAGAGATTGCCAAAAGTGAAGAACAATTGAAAGAGATTGATGAAGTTCTTCATCAGAAAAAAGCGGAATTGGACGATATTATTGCCGACACAGAAAAAGAGGAAGAGGAGTTGAATGCAAAAGCTGAAACCTTAAAAGCAAAAGTTGATGAACGTTTGCTCGCTGCTTTTGAAAGAATCCGCAAAAGCGCAAGAAACGGTTTAGCAATTGTTCAAATCGACCGTGAAGCATGCGGCGGCTGCTTCAGTAAAATTCCACCTCAACGTCAACTTGATATTCGCCTCCACAAAAAAATTATCGTTTGCGAAGCTTGCGGACGTATCTTTATTGATAAACAATTAGTCGATAATCAAGATTAATTAAATAGCAAAATATTCTTTCCCATCAAGCCGTCATACCAATGACGGCTTTTTCATTTTCCTGTTGTAACTTATTTTCTCTTTCAACGACTAACTTGGAAAAATTAAAATGAGGAACAAAGAAAAATTTGAGAAGATTATTATCCAACACAGAAGCATCATTTCTAAAGTGTGTTTTCTATATGCTGGAGAAGAGGAGTTTGAAGATTACTACCAAGAAGTACTGATTCAACTTTGGCATAGTTTGCCCAAATTCAGAGGCGAATGCAAAATCTCAACCTGGATCTATCGCATATCACTAAATACTTGCATCTCATTTATCAGAAAAGATAAAAAAATGAAGCGAGTTCCCTTTTCACAAGAGATGGAATTCTGGAGTAATGATGTTGAAAGTAAAATACAAATTAGAGAACTATATCAACTTATAAATCAATTGAATAAGTTAGAAAAAGCAATGATTCTCCTCTGGCTTGATGAGAAAAGTTATGAAGAAATAGCAATCATAACTGGACTTTCGAGAAACAATGTGGCTGTAAAACTAACCCGCATAAAAGAGAAATTGAAAAAGCTGTCAAACCAATAAAAAGTTATAAAGTATGGAATTAAATGAAATGAAAAAAAAATGGGAAATTCTTTCTCAGCAAGTTGAGAAATTAAAGTCTGTGAATCAAGAGATGTTGAATAAATCTGTATCAGGAAGAGTTTCAAAAATTATTGCCGTTAACTCTGCTGGGGTGATTATTCCTCCGCTTTTTATTGTCATCATCTCTATATTCCCTCTTCCATTTGCACAGTGGGTTGGCGTATCACTAATAGCCGCTTTATCTTTCTTTTCAATTTGGACTTTAATAAATCTGCTCCTTTTGTTAAAAAGTAAATCCTACAAAAACACATTGTGCGAAACAGAACGCTATTTTCTGATTTTCAAAAAAAGTGAAACCATAAACTACTGCGTACAATATCTTTTTATGCTACCTTGGTCATTCATTTTCATTTATCAATATATTCAACTCACGAATATTACTCAAACTAAGATAATCATCCTTTTGTTATTGCTGATAATTGCAAGTTGGGGAGTTTCCCTTCTCTTGACAAAAGTGTATTTTAAAAGAATAAAAGAGGTGCAGAAAGGATTTAAAGATTTGAAATCTTTTATGGAAGATGAATAACTAACCTAATTTTCGTCAGTGAGCAGGAGAAAAAATCCTGCTTTTTTTGTATAATATTTTTATTATAAATACGTTGCAAAAAGAGATATAGTTTAAATCATTTCACAATGAGAAAAAAAGTATCCGTTTTTTTGCTTTTCCTATTGGGAATTTTTCCTCTTTTCGCACAACAGACTGATAAAGAGATTGCTCAAATTGTAAAACATTGCGAATTGTTATTACAAAAATATGATGACGGTAGCGATTCGGTGTATGCTATTATACAACAACAAATTGCAAAAAGCACAGATTCTCCAGCAAATAATGCAATTTGGAACTGCTATATGGCAAAATTTCTTGATAGTTATCGCTTCGAAAACCAATATCGAATTGAATCACGCACACCCATTGAAGGGAAAATTCCCTCCGACTTTAAGTTATGGGATATACAAACTTTAAAGCATCAAATTCTCGTCCATTGCCAAAATGCTGTAAAAAATCGCGATTTTTTAGCCCAAATTCCTATTGAAAACTATTCAGAAATTATTAAGACAAAGGAAGATTTGGAGAAAAGACCCACTTTGTACGACTTTATGGTTTATGAAATTGTAGAAACTCTTTTGGGGGAAATTTATCAGGAGAAAATCTCTCAAGAAAAAATCTATTTACAAGATAATCATACATTTGCAAAGTTAGATCTTACCAACCTTAGCGATGATATACCTTTTCAACTCATTATAAAATCTCTTCAATCCTTAACCCAGATTCATTTAACAAAATCTCCTCAAGCATTAATAGAAACCTCTTTAGAGCGCTTGCAGTGCTATACACTTTGGAATCAACCTGATTTTCAAGAAAATAGATTAACATACCTTCATAATCTGGAGGAGGAATTTCGGAATAAAAAAGATTATGAAAGAATCTGTTGGAAATTGGCAGAGCAATATTTTGAAACCAACAAATTGGAAGCGGTAAAATGGTGCAACCGAACAATTGAAGTTGCTCCAAATTCTCCATCAGCAACAAAAGCACAAGAATTACTCTGCAAAAACGATTTTGCAAGAATCTCCTTTTCTTTTCCAGAAGTTATCATTCCGCATGAACCGACACTGCTCAATTTAAAGTTAGAGAATTGCGAAAAACTATATTTCCGTATTATTCCGATGAGTAAACAGAAATTTAAACAAATAAAAGAGCAGCAGAAAGGAAGAATACTCAAGGAAGATTTTATTTATGATACGGTTCTGCATCCTAACTGGATAAACGATTACGAATTGCATTCTGCATATTTTCTGTTGCCTGGTTTGCCCAATGGCGAATATGTATTGTGCGCATCAAAAAACAACTTTTCCTCCTCCGACAACTCTTTCGCTTGCGAGTTCGTACAAGTTTCTCATATCGATTTGGTTTACAGAGCTGAAGAAGGTGATTTTTTTGTCATAAATCGCAAAACAGGTGAACCAATACATAATGCCAAAGTCAATATTAAAGTTGTTGGAAAAAAAAGTTGGCAGCAAAATCCTATTGCTTTAGAAAATATCACCCTGACAACAGATAAAAATGGAAAAATTAATTACCACTATCTCGCTCAAGAGAGATTTGTGGATTTGAATTATAATGTTGAAATCAATGCGTTAGGAGAATCTTTCAAGAAACAAATCAACCTATTTTACCAAAGACCTTTGAAGAATAACTCTTCAGAACAAGTTGTTAACATTACCATTTTTACAGATCGCAATCTCTATCGTCCAGGACAGAAAATCTACTTCAAAGGAGTTCTAAAGGAAGAGGTTCGCCAAAATGAGAATTTGATAGAACAGAATTTATTGGAAAACTATTCTACAAAGGTAACTTTGGTCAGTTCTAATGGCATAGAACTGAAAACATTAACCTTGCAGAGCAACTCTTTCGGTTCCTTTTCTGGCGCTTTCGATTTACCCGAAAACACACTTCCTGGCGAATTTAGAATTATAGCAAAGTGTGATAAAACAACTGCGTACCACTATTTTTCCGTAGAGGAATATAAACGCCCTACATACGAAGTAACATTGTCGGTTCCTGAATATCAATATGCATTCAATCAAGATATTAAAGTAAATGGAAAAATTGAAGCATACGCGGGATACGCACTCAGCAACGCACAAGTAAACTACAAAATTTGGATAAACACAAGTAGATATTATGAAAGCCTGAAACAACCTATCGAACAAGGTACTATTACCTGTTCCGAAAATGGCGATTTTTCCATCGAATTCACTTTAGAAACCCCAAACAACATCGCAAAACCTTACCACATTACTATTGTAGCAGAAGTTGTGGATATTACGGGCGAGATGCAGAATGCAGAAATCAGTTTCCCAATTGCGCAACAAGCCCTTCAAATCGAAAGCGAAATCTCTAATCAAATCTCAATTGATGACAACAACTTGTTTTCAGTGAAACTACTCAACTACGCTAATAAATTACAACAGAGCGAATTGCACTATACGATAGAATCTTTGGAGAGCCCAGAAACGTTTCTACACAATTGCGACCCCGCTGAATATTTTCTCTCCGATTCCGCAAAATTAGTGCAAGCATTTCCCCATCTTGATCTTCTCAATTCACAATTGATGGAAAATCGAAAAGTGAAAAATATCGTAAATTCTGGAACAATCTCTGTCAACGATTCCTCACATTTTTCCATTCCTAATCTAAAGAATTACAAACCAGGCTACTACAAAATCACATTTTCTACTCAAGATAATTTTGGAAATGAAGTGAAGAAAGAGGATTTTGTCTTCATTTTCGACAAATCTCAAAAGAAATGTGCTGCATACGAACCCATTTGGGTAACTCACTCTGAAAAAAATTCTGTAAAAACTGGTGATACTTTGGAAATTACGTTAGGTTCCTATTTGAAAGATGCAATCGTAATGTGTGAAATTTTCTCTAAAGGGAAACTGAAATCAACAGAAAAAATCATCTTAAATCAAGAGAATAAAAAAATTAATTATATTGTTGATAATGAAGATGTTGGTGGAATTATTCAATACTTTTTTTTCACAATTCAAAACAATTTTCACTATGATAAATCTATTGAGTTTGAAGTTAAAGATAGGGAGAAAAATATCGATTTTGAATTTCTAACTTTCCGCGACAAAACCGTTCCAGGAAGTCGGGAACAATATAAAATAAGATTGAAAAATGCACAAGGTGAAAAAGTAATGGCGGAGTTGCTCTGCTCAATGTATGATGCCTCTTTAGATGCACTTACCATGACAAAGCCTTGGAAATCAGTATTTTCATTCCAACATAAACTTCGTTACAATCATTCTTTAACTTTTAATCAATACTATCTGGCATACAAAAACTACTATAAAGATTGTGATATTCAAGACTATAATATAGAAACCTATTTTGGATTAATAGGTTTTTCGACTTTTGTTTATTATTTTTCCACCATTTCTACTAATTCTATACCCGATGGAGCCCATAGAGAATATACAAAAAGCACCTATGATAACAATTTGGAAGTATGTGAAGAGAATTTGGAAGAAGATGCACTTAACAAATATAGTTTCAAGAGTAATTTAGCAAGTGAGAATGATTTGGAAGAAGAGTTTTCTTCATCCATTCGCAAAAATTTTGATGAAACCTCATTCTTCTATCCTCATTTACAGACTGACGAGAACGGAGATATTCTCATTTCGTTTACGATTCCCGAGTCGTTAACGCGCTGGAAAATGCGTGGATTTGCGCATAGTCATGGGGAGATGCAAGGATACTTCGAGCGATTTATCCAAACGCAGAAACCACTAATGGTTGTGTCGAATGCGCCAAGATTTCTCCGCGAAGGCGACAGCATCAACTTTGCCGTTAAGGTGGTGAATATGAGCGATTCTATCCAAAACGGAATTGTAAAAATCAGTTTTTGGAATGCAGTAAATCACCAACCTATCAACATTTTGATAGGCGATTCTTTGCAAACTTTCCAGTTGAATGCACAAAGAAGCCAGCAATTTTACTTTCCAATTTCAGTGCCGAAAGGCGTAAGCGCACTCACCTATCGCGTAGAAACCATAAATTCTGGCGCACCAAAATTTGCTGATGGTGAAGAATCCACATTGATTATTTTACCTAACCGAATGCTCGTAACAGAAACCTTGCCGTTCGCAATAACTGGAACTGAAGCCAAAACTTTCCAATTCGAAAAACTACAAAATCCATCGGAAACTGCAGAAACGCATGCCCTAACCTTTGAATTTTCTCCTAATCCAATTAGTTACGTACTGCAATCGTTACCCTACCTAATGGAAAACGATAAAGAATGTAGCGAACGGCTTTTCAATCGCTACTATGCCAATGCAATCACCTCGAAGATAATAAATTCCCATCCAGAAATCAAATCTATTTTTCAAAAATGGATAGAGGAAAATTCAGACCTATTATGTTCACAATTAGAGAAAAACCAAGAACTTAAATTAATAGCACTTGAAGAAACCCCATGGCTTTTAGATGCAAAAAATGAATCCGAAAATCGTCAGAATCTACAACGACTTTTCAATGAACAACGAGTGCGCGCGGAACAGAATTTATCGTTAGAAAAATTGGCAAATATGCAAAATTTTGATGGCGGCTGGTCTTGGTTTTCAAAAGGGAATAGCAATCAATACATTACACAATATATTCTTACAGGATTCGGACACCTGAAAGCGCTCGGTATTGACAATTCATCGAATGCCAGTGTGCTAAAGGCAATTCAATACATAGATGCGTGCGAAGGGAAATCATATCAGGAAAGAAAAAAGAAAAACTTATTAACCAATAACTCACTGAATATCCAATATTTATATGCACGAAGTTTCTTCCTAAACCGAAATCTAAGCGGAAAAAGTCGCGAAGCATATAACTTTTATTATACAAATCTGAAGAAGAATTGGAAACAACAATCAATCTATATGCAAGCAATGAGCGCCTTAATTTTCTATCGTAATAGTGATGAGATTTTGGCAAAAGAGGTATTAGCGCATATCAAAAAATATGCACAATATTCTGACGAGATGGGAATGTTTTGGAAGAAAGAGGGCAGAGGTTTATTTTGGCACGAAGCTCCTATTGAACGCCAAGCACTATTAATTGAGGCGTTTCACACCATTTTGAACGACAAAGAAGCTGTAGAAATGATGCAAACTTGGTTACTAAGACAAAAGCAGACGCAAGCGTGGGAGAGTTCGCGGGCTACTGCTGATGCTTGCTATGCGCTTTTGCTCAACAAAACAACTACACTTACGTCGCAGCAGGTGAAAGCAAGCGTGGGCAACTGGTCTTACAACAACACAACCCATAACTCCGCTTTCGGATATGTGAAACAAAGTTGGTCTGCCGATGAGGTTTCGCCAGCAATGGCAACCATCAACGTACAAAAAGAGAGCGATGGCGTGGCTTGGGGTGCGCTCTATTGGCAATATTGGGAAGATTTGGATAAAATTACGGAAAGCAAAGATCAAGAACTCGCCATTCATAAACAACTTTTCAAAATCAGCAGCAATAAAAATAGCGACGTTTTAATCCCAATTACGAAAAATTCACCCCTAAAAGTAGGTGACAAAGTAAAAGTACGCGTAGAGATTAGAAATACTATGGACATGGAATTTGTACATCTGAAGGATATGCGTGCCGCCGCATTTGAACCTATATCCACAAACTCTCAACATCATTATCAAGATGGATTGTATTACTACGAAGCCATTAGTGATGTGGCAACCCATTTCTATTTCGATTACCTACCGAAGGGAACATACGTTTTTGAATATACGCTCAATGTAACGCTCTCAGGAAATTATAGCAATGGCATCACATCTATACAATGTATGTACGCACCCGAATTTTCTTCGCATAGCGATGGTATCAATGTTACAATAAAGAACGAAAGATAATTGTATTCAAAATTTGTTACCAACATAATTTTCCCTATTTTTGTAAAACAATTTTGCTTATATGAAAAAGATTTTTCTATTGAGTTTCTTTGCCAGTTTCATACTATTCTCACATGCACAACAGACAGAAATACAAGAAATTGCACACAATGTGAATGATTTTTCTTTAGATAATTATGGAAACCTATATGTAATTTCTGGAAATTCACTATCAAAATTTAATTACAATGGTGAAAAACTCTCATCTTATACTCGTTTCGAATGGGGAGAAATTTCATCAATAAATGTGCAAAATCCGATGAAAATTATGGTTTTTTATCAAGAATCTGGAATTATTCTTTTTTTAGATGAAAACCTAAACCCGCTTTCTGAAGAGATAAACCTATTCGATAATCAATATAATACAATCTCTTTGGCCGCTTATTCTACAGCAAATAAAATCTATCTTTTCGATCCTACCAATCAGGATTTAATCCTTATGGATTTCTATTTTCGCGAAATTTCTCGCACACACATTCCTTTCGCCAACTTTAATCCCACACAAATCTATACAATTAAAGAATCATTTGTTGCGATGCAACTCCCTGAACAAGGCATTTTTATCTTTGACGCTTTTGGAAATTTCGATCGAAAAATTGCTATTCTCACCCCTCACCCAATTCTATTTCAAGATTCTAAAATCTCCTACATCGAAAATGATAAATGGATTCACTACAATTTTCAAACCCTTCAAATTGAAGAAGAAAACATAAATCTTCCGCACAAAAACATTATCCGCATTATGCAATTCCAAAACAAAAGATTTGTTTTAGAGGAAAATGGAACTCTAATATCAATTTCTACATTTTAGTCATTTTTGATACAAATTAAACGAAATTTACTCTGTTTTCAACATTTCAACTATCTGAAAATTAAATCATTGTATATAAAAAATATATCCATAAAAAATACTATCTTTGCAGATTAGTTGTTCTCAACAAAAAAGTAGAAAGATTGTTGTAAAATAAAGTTTAAGATTAGAAAGATAACAATGTCAGAAATGAAAAAAAATCTCTCATGGAGAGAAAAAATAATGAATAGCGGTTTATTGCTGCTTATAACAATGGTAATATTGGGGTTCACAAGTTGTCAAAACGAAAAAGATGAACCTGATGCGTATGGTGTTTTTGAAGCAGATGAAATTACGGTTTCATCCGAAAATAATGGTAAATTATTAGTTTTCAATGTAGAAGAAGGAAAAACATACGAACAAGGAGCGGAATTAGGCTGCATCGACACAATGCAACTTTACCTACAATTGCGCCAATTGGAAGCCTCTATCAATGCAGCTTTAGCAAGACGTCCTGATATGCCTTCACAAATTAAAGCTTTACAAGATAAACTTGAAACACTTGAAAAAGAGAAAAATCGTGTTTCTAACTTGGTAGCTGCTAACGCAGCTTCTACGCAACAATTAGATGAAATCAATGCTGAAATCAATATCACAAAGAGTCAGATTTTAGCGACAAAATCAACATTAAGCACTACTAATAACTCTATTTTGGAAGAAGTTGAAGCAATGAGATATCAAAAAATGCAAATCGAAAGAGCTTTGACAAAATGTAAAATTGTTGCTCCTATTTCGGGTGTTATTTTGAAGAAATTCATCAACGAAGAGGAGTTGGTATTCCAAGGGAAACCTCTTTTCAAAATTGCTGACCTTACCAATATGTACATCAAAGTGTATGTAACAGAAGATATCCTTTCCTCGTTGCGCTTAGGTCAGGAGGTAGAGATTAATATGGATGCACAAGATACAGACAAAAAGTTGCAAGGAAAAATCTCATGGATCTCTCCCAAAGCAGAATTTACTCCTAAAATGATTCAAACCAAAAAAGAGAGAGTAAATTTGGTATATGCTGTTAAGGTAGCTTTTGTAAATGATGGAAGTGCCAAAATAGGAATGCCAGGAGACGTTGTTTTCAAGTAAAGAGTAATGGCTGTTCTTACGGTTGATAACATATCAAAAAGTTACGGAAATGTTCGCGCACTTTCCAATATCACTTTCTCTGTAGAAGAAAGCGAACTTTTCGGATTGGTTGGCCCCGACGGAGCGGGAAAATCTTCGTTGTTTAATATCCTGACAACATTAATGTTACCAACATCTGGAACAGCAACTATATTAGGAAAAAATCTTTTTTCAGACTATAAAGAGATTAGAAGCCATATTGGCTACTTACCTGGAACATTTTCGCTCTATCCCGATTTGAGCGTGGAAGAAAATCTCACATTCTTTGCTACAATGTATAAAACGGGAATCCGCGAAAACATGAGCTTAATTGCTCCAATTTGGCGCCAAATTGCTCCATTCCGTAGTCGTCCAGCAGGCAAATTATCTGGAGGTATGAAACAGAAACTTGCTCTCTGCTGTGCACTTATTCACAAACCGAAAATTCTATTCCTCGACGAACCTACCACGGGCGTGGACCCCGTTTCTCGCCGGGAATTTTGGGACCTGCTAAAGAATATTAAGCAGTATGGTGTAACTGTAGTTGTATCAACACCTTATATGGACGAAGCTACCCGCTGCGATAGAATTGCATTGGTACAAGAAGGTAAAATCATTACATTAAACTCACCCACGGGTATTGTCAAAGAGTTCAAAGGAACTCTCTACTCACTTAAAACTACTGCAACTTTCTCATTGCTACAACTACTAGAAAAATTTTCCGTTCCTTGCTCTTTCTACCCTTTCGGAGAATATATGCATATTGTTTTTTATGGAGATGCTGAAAATAAGGTCAACACATTGAAAAACTTTCTCGACCAACATCAACATCCCTACTCCCAATTAGAAAAAATTGAACCTGCTATTGAGGATTGTTTTATTGAACTTGTAAAAGGAATTATATAATGTATAGTGTTGAAGTTAAAAATCTTACAAAAAAATTCGGTAATTTTACTGCCGTTAACAATATCTCTTTCAAAGTGAAAGAGGGTGAGATTTTTGGCTTCTTAGGTGCTAATGGTGCCGGAAAAACAACCGCTATCAAAATGCTATGCGGATTGCTACTGCCCACCAGTGGTACTGCTTCCATTTCTGGTTTCGACCTAAAAACACAAGCCAAACTCATCAAACAAAGTATCGGCTATATGAGCCAACGCTTCTCCTTGTACGATGACCTTACTATATTTGAAAATATGCAACTGTTTGGTACCATTTATGGAATTCCTAAAAAGGAACTCAAACAGAAAATTATGCAAAGTTTGGATGAGTTGGGAATGAAAGACAAAGCCAATATTCAGGTGCAATCTATTCCTTTAGGCTGGAAACAAAAATTGGCTTTTGCTACCGCTATTCTTCATAAACCTAAAGTGGTGTTCTTAGATGAACCCACTAGCGGTGTGGACCCAATTGTGCGCCGCGAGTTTTGGAATCTTATCTACAAAACTGCTGCAGAAGGTGTTACTATTTTTGTAACCACTCACTATATGGATGAAGCTGAATATTGTGAAAAAATATCTATTATGTCTGATGGCGAACTCAAACTGATAGGAACACCATCTGAACTGAAAGCACAGATGAAGGTAAACACCATTGATGACGTATTTGTAAAATTTGTGAAACGGTAAAATGAGAGAATTATTGGCAATTATTCGGAAAGAATTTATCCACATATTCAGGGATAAAATCACCTTCACATTGGTGCTGGCAATGCCTATTATGTTGGTGCTTCTTCTCGGTTTTACTATTAGTAGCGAAATCAGAAATGCCAAAATTTCTGTCCTCGACCAATCTAAAGATTCTCAATCCCAAAAATTAATCTCTGATATTACCGCCTCAGGATATTTTACCGTGGTTTCTTATCCCAATACAGAAGCCGATATTGATGGCGATTTCAAAAATAAACAGATTAAAGCTGCAATTATCATTCCACCTCACTTTGAAGAAGCATTGGAAGTGGAAAAAGTAGCACAAGTTCAGGTGGTTAACGACGTTTCTGACCTCAACGTAGCTTCTATTATTAATAACTACCTTCGTTCCATTTTTGATGATTTTATTGCTAGTTATAACCAAAAATTCAATCAACAAGGTCCTAAAATTGGCGCCACTGTAGCTATGCTTTATAACCCTCAACTGAATAGCGTTTATATGTTTGTTCCTGGCATTATAACATTGGTAATGATTATTGTTACCGCTCTAATGTCCTCCATTACATTAGCACGCGAAAACGAAACCAATACAATGAGAATGATGCTCATTACACCTGTAAAAAAGATTCATATCGTAATCGGGAAAGTAATTCCTTATATGATTATCTCATTCTTCAGCACTATCATTATCCTGATTATGAGTGTATTCATATTCAAAATGCCTATCGAAGGAAGTATCGCCTTACTGCTACTTCTTTGTCTCATTTTCCTATTAGTGTCTGCTTCGTTCGGCTTACTAATCTCTTCCATCTCAAAATCACAATTAGACGCAATGATGATTACAATGATGGGACTCTTCCTGCCAACAGTACTTCTTTCTGGATTCCTTTTTCCACTCGATAATATGCCGCTTATTTTCCAATGGGCAGCTAATATATTCCCAGCAAAATGGTTCATCTTGGCTATCAAAGATGTGATGCTTAAAGGTGCCGCATTTTCCGATATCTGGTTCTATGTAGTGGTTTTGGTCGGAATGTCTGTATTAATGGTTATTTTCAGTCTTTCTCAAATCGATAAAAGGAGGTAACAATGCGGGTAATTCTAATGTTGATAAAAAAAGAATTTCTACAAGTATCGCGCAATAAATTATTGATGCAGATTCTAATTGTAGCTCCTTTGGTACAATTTCTTATTTTTCCTTTTACGGCTGATTATGAGATTAAAGTGCTGAAAATCGCATTTGTAGATAATGATAAATCATCAACCTCACGAGGAATTATTAATGCTTTTACCTACTCCGAACACTTTAAAAGTTTGGGAATTTTAGATTCACGAAAGGAAGCTGATAAATTAATCCTTCACGATGATATCGATATTCTAATAGAGATTCCTGCTCAATTTGAAGAAGCTATCTATTCAATGGAGAGTTCAAATATCGCAATTAGTACTAATGCTATCAATAGCGTAAAGGCGGGTATTGGCTCTGGATATGTACAAAACGTTTTAGAAGGATATTTTGGAGAAATAGCTGAAAATCAAATGACTATATTCAACGAAGCATCTAAACTACTATCTACAAATATCTATTGGTACAACGAAAGAATGAACTATATCAACCTAATTGTACCTGGAATTTTGGTAATTTTGGTTACTTTGGTCGGTGCATACGTAACTGCCCTAAATATTGTAAGAGAAAAAGAGATTGGAACTATCGAGCAAATCAATGTCTCCCCTATCAAAAAATGGCAATTCTTGTTAGGGAAAATGATTCCTTTTTGGATTTTGGGAATGATGGAGTTTATTCTCGGGCTTATTCTAATGAAACTAATATTTGGAATTTCTGTGCAAGGAAGTATTCCCGTTCTGATTGGCGCAACCACTATCTATCTATTAGTAATGTTGGGATTGGGATTTTTTATCTCCGCTGCGTCCCGAAATCAGCTACAAGCAATGTTTATCGTTTTCTTCCTCTTTATCGTCTTCGTGTTACTCAGCGGTATCTTCACCCCTACAGAAGGAATGCCGCAATGGGCAAAATATATCAACTATCTCAACCCAATGTCGTTCTATATGGATATTATCAAGTTGATAGTTTTGAAAGGTAGTGGTATTGAAGAAATTAAGATGCAAATTTGTGTTCTCTCGGCATACGCCGTTCTCGTTAATTCCGCAGCACTATTAGTATATTCAGATACAAATAAATAAAATAGATAATTAATAAACTCATCATTGTAGAAAATATAGGTAACGTATGACACTATTGATATTTTATATCTTATTAGTTTTAATCCTTTCATTCTTATGCTCTTTAGCAGAAGCAGCTCTACTTGCTACACCTATCTCCTTTGTCAATATGAAGGAAACAGAAGGAAGCAAATCTGCTAAAATTCTCAAAAAATATAAGGAAAATATTGACCATCCTTTGGCAGCAATTCTTACAATAAATACAATTGCACATACTGTCGGTGCTGCTGGCGTGGGCGCACAAGTAACCGCTATTTGGGGAAATGAATATTTCGGTATCGCTTCTGCAATCCTGACAATTATGATTCTTGTCTTTACCGAAATTTTTCCAAAAACTATCGGTGCTACTCATTGGAGAAAATTAATTCTCAAGATAGTTGGCATGCTTCAGGTGATGATTTTTATCACCTATCCTTTTGTTCTCTTTTCTGACCTTTTAATGAAAAGGATCGGCAAAAAAGGACACGAAGCTACCGTTAGTCGCGAAGAGGTTTCTGCAATGGTGGAAATTGCCGCAGAAGAAGGTGAGTTCAAAGGTACCGAAAATAAAATCATCCAAAATATTATGCGACTCGAAAATATTAAGGTTGATGATATTATGACTCCACAAATTGTGGTTTCTATCGCTCCTGAAGAGATGACTGTTGCTGAATTCTATAAAAATAAGGTATATCTCCACTACGCCCGAATTCCGGTTTTTGCCGATGGAAATGAAGACCATATCACAGGCTACGTGCTTCGTCAATCGGTACTAGAAAGTGTTGCAAACGATAAATTCGATACAAAACTTTCTGAACTTACCCGAAATATTGTCGTGGCTGAAGAGGGACAAAATCTTACCCGCTTGTGGGAAACTCTTCTAGAAGAAAAAGAACATATTGCTCTCATCGTTGATGAATATGGTTCATTCCAAGGTATTGTTACATTGGAAGATATCATCGAATCTATCTTCGGAATGGAAATTGTTGACGAAACCGATAATATCGTAGATATGCAACAATACGCTCGCAACAAGTGGAAAGAGCGTCGCGAAAAATATAAACATATTATCGACCAAGATTCCTTGGAGGAGGAACAACGTTTAGAAAAAGAGAATAAAACCGAGGAGAAAGAGGACTAATCCACAAATTTTCTTCTCACTAAATCACAAAGTTTCAAATAAGCTTGTGCTGTGGTATCCCAAGCATAATATTTCTTCATTGTTTCCATCAAATCAAAAGCCTCATCAATAGTATTGCAAGCATTTAACTGCTGAATCGATTTGCTAAACTCTTCACCCTTATTTCTGAATAGTTCTCTGATAAAGAGGAATTTATCGTTAATGGAAATTGCTTTAGATAAATCTTTTACACGTGCATTTTGGAACTTCTCACCTAGCGAAATATCCTCACGAGTACTAAGTAAATCATTCAGCGATTTCTTCTCAGCTTTGTATAAAGGTTCGTCTGTATCAAAAAGCGATTGCTGACTCGGCTTTACTTCCATTTTTGGTTTTTCATCAGGAAATAAAAGATCTCTATCATCTGCAGCTTGTGCCGTTTTTTCAACTGACATTTCTATATTCTGAACCTCTTCCACCTCATCATCAAAAATATCCAATAAAATATTTTCCTGTACCTCCTCCTGAATCACAACAGGCTGCACAGGCGCTGCCTCCGGAAATGTTAACAAAGCAGTATCGTCAGCACGTGGCATTTCTGTAGTTGCAGGTTCTTCATCAACAAAGAGATTCGCTTCCTCAATCTGATTCTCTGAAAACTCTTCTACCATAGGAACTTCCTCTTTTTCAATAATTGCTGAAGATTTCTGAAGTTGCAATTGCTGGATTGCATTCTCTTTCTCAACCAATTCATTTTTTAATTGAGATATAATAACCTCCTTCTCCTTCAAAACCTCTGTATAGTTTTGGCTTCCCTGCATCAAAGCTTTGAGTTGTTCAGATTTTTCCTCCAAAGTTGTTTGTAAAGCTTGATTATTTTGTTTTAAATTTTCAATCTCAATAGCAGAATCTTTCA
>Ga0233362_1000068_pt1 | contig 24832 bp, 12 predicted proteins | sample ElkDunMinimDraft_22_FD_180674 | JGI IMG/M metagenome (GOLD analysis project Ga0233362, IMG submission 180674) | Fecal eukaryotic communites from dung pellets of Tule Elk in California, USA - Elk Dung C1 | ecosystem: Host-associated > Mammals > Digestive system > Large intestine > Fecal | place... | reverse complement strand
TCTGTAATTGCTAATGCTTTCGGCTTTCCATTAATGGTGGCAACACCGCAGGTGAGTTCTCGTCCTGGAACAAATTTTTCTACCATAATCTGGTTATCCACTTGGAACGCCATATCAATGGCCTCTTGTAGCTCTTTTGTATTATGAGCTTTGGTAACTCCTATGCTCGAGCCTGAATTGCAGGGTTTTACAAAGCAAGGTAAACCGCAAACGTCAACAATTTGCTGTAGATTTATTGGGTCATTAGCATAGAAATGTAGTGCTTTAGAAATTGGAACACCCAATTTTTCCGCTACAACATTACAGAAAAATTTATTGAAGGTTAGTGCTGAACAAAAGCAGTCACAGCCCGTATATGGAATTTCCATCATCTCGAAATATCCTTGTAGCAAACCATTTTCTCCAGGAGTTCCGTGGATGGCAATAAAAACAGCGTCAAAAAAAAGTTTTCCATTAGGAAGAGGTAATGAAAAATCATTTTTATCAATTAAAAATTTTTCGTTTCTCTCATTCAGATAGAACCATTCTTTTCCTTTAACATAAATAAAATAGGTGTCAAAAATGTTTTTATCCAATAAGTTATAGATGTTTTGTGCGGTTTGGATGGAGATTTCGTATTCTCCAGAGTTACCACCAGCAAAAAGAGCAATTTTTTTCATAAAAAGAAGTTTTAACGAGCAAAAATACATCAAAAAGTTATCATACAATATTAATATATGTCATTTTTCAAACATTATAATGTTAATATTGAATGATATAATAAAACGAAAAAATAGAAATTTATTTTATCCTTTGCATGATAAAATCGATTTTTTGCTCTTCACTCCAAGCTACATCTAACCAATTGATTTCAAATCCCTCTCGCTCCATTTTTCGGAACCATGTCATCTGTCTTTTTGAAAATTGATGAATAGCAATATTCAGTTTTTCAAACATAAAATCATACGAAATTTCATTTTGAATATATAATGTAATGAATTTATACTCAAGCCCGTATCTAATAAGTTGTTGAGGGTCAACGCCAGAATCGATTAGAGATTTAACCTCTTCAATCATTCCATTTTCTAATCGTTCTTTTAATCGTAATGTGATTCGGTTTCTAATCAAGTCTCGATCTCCTTTTATGCCGAAAAGGAGAGATGGATGTGCCGTAGAAATTTCTTGTAATTCAGGGTGTTCTGCATAATACTTTTCTAAAATAATGGCGTGAACCAATCGATTGTGCTCGCAGGTGTCGGTGTGATTGTGGAGTGGTCGATATGAGGCAAGCATCTGGATAAGTTTCTCTTCAGGAGTATTGTCAAGTTCCGCTTTAAGTTGCGGATTTTCAGGTACAGGAAATAGTTTATACCCTTTGACAATCGCTTCGATATACATTCCGCTGCCACCGCACATAATGATAGGTTTTCCCTTTTTTCGAATTTCATCTATAGCAGCGTGTGCAGCTTGCTGAAACTTAAATAGGTTGTACTCTTTTCCAGGGTCTTCAATATCAATGAGATGGTATGGAATCTGTGTGCCATTGTACGTGTAATCTTCAAGGTCTTTGCCTGTTCCAATATCCATACGACGATATACTTGCCGCGAATCAGCACTTAATATTTCACCACCTAACTCGTATGCTAATCGCGTGGCAATACGAGTTTTTCCTGTAGCAGTAGGACCTAGTATTGTAATCAGTTTTTGTTTCCTATTCATGTTAATGTGCTTCGTACCAACTATTTCCAAAATTCATACTTACTTCAAGATTTACCTCTAAATGCATAGCATTTTCCATCAAGTTTTTTACAATGTCTTGTACTTCGCTCATTTCATCTTTATAAACTTCAAATACCAATTCATCATGAACTTGTAGAATCATCTTGCTTTTGAGATTTCGTTTCTTAAATTCACGATGGATATTAATCATTGCAATTTTAATGAGGTCAGCAGCTGTTCCTTGTATCGGAGCATTAATGGCGTTTCGTTCTGCCGCTTTACGAAGTAAACCATTCGAAGAGTCAATGTCTCTAATATAGCGTCGTCTGCCCAAAAGGGTTTCAACATATCCATTGGCGCGGGCGTCTTCCATCAATTGATTCATAAATTGGCGAATTTTAGGAAAACTTTGGTTATAGTTTTCAATCAAGGCGCGCGCTTCTGCTTGTGAAATGTGTAGCCGGTCAGCTAACCCGAATGCAGAAATTCCATATAAAATACCGAAATTCACGGTTTTTGCGTGTCGTCGTTGTTCAGAAGTTACTTCTGCAGCAGGCACTTTATATACCAATGCGGCTGTTGCTGTGTGAATATCTTCGTGTCCACGAAATGCGGAAATCATATTTTCGTCTTTAGAGATCGATGCCGCAATGCGTAACTCTACTTGTGAATAATCAGCAGCCATAATAAGGGCGTCCGATGTTGAGGCTACAAATGCTTTGCGTACTTCTCGTCCCTGCTCGGTCCGAATCGGAATGTTTTGCAAGTTGGGATTTGTGGAACTTAGTCGCCCCGTTGAAGTTACAGTTTGCTGAAAGGTTGTGTGAATTCTGCCCGTTTGAGCATTGATAAGTAATGGTAGAGCATCAATATAGGTGGATTTTAATTTGGATAAGGTACGCCATTCCAAAATTAATGAAATAATAGGGTGCTTGTTGATAAGCTTGACCAAAATTTCTTCCCCAGTTTGATATTGTTTGCTTTTTGTAAGTTTTGCATTTTCAATAATTTGCATTTTCCCAAATAGAATTTCCCCTAATTGTTTGGGAGAGCCTACATTAAATTTTTCTCCTGCAAGTTCATATATTTGTTCTTCTAGGTTCCGTATGTAGTTTTCGATGCGTTGAGAATTTTTTGTCAACTCCTCAGGATCAACTCTTACGCCTGTCAGCTCCATTTCTGCTAAAACTTCTGATAACGGCATCTCTAAATCACGGAAAAGAGCATCTATTTTTACTTTCTGCATCTCCTTTTCAAAAATAGGGTAGAGTTCTCTGAAGATTTCAATCTTTTCGCAAGTAATTTGTGTAGAGTGTTCAATGGTTGCCTCTTTGCTATTAGGTAGAAGTTCATATTGTAAGTATCCTTCGGAAAGGTTTTCTAAGTTGTGTGCATTTTCTGGTTGAATAAGATAGTGCGCAATTTGTAAGTCAAAAAATGATGCTAATGAATTTATTTTTAGTATTTTAAGGTATTTATGCGTTTGCTTTACTTGATAGGTCACCAACGTGCGCTCTTTGCCAAAAATAGCAGGTAAAATTTCACGAAAATATTCATGTTCTTTTTCTAAAAGATGATAATAGATTGCTGAAGACTCTGTTGCGAAAGCAAAACCACCAATTTTCTGGTTCAAGATAATCCATTCAAAGAAAAGTGTTTGAGTGTTTGCTATAGGAGAAAGTTCTGCTAAAGAGTTGATTTTTACTAAGTTGTGTGTGATATCCTGAAAACGACGAAATGCTGTTGTAGTTTCGGGTTGGGGAAGATTGACTTGCGGTGTAAAAAGGTCTGGTGCGCTACTTGCTTGTGGCGCTATGTCGTTAAATATACGTTGAGATAATGCTTTGAATTCAAGTTCACTAAAAATCAACTTTAATTTTTCAATGTTGAATTTTCCTATTTTCATATCATCGAAATTTACTTCGATAGGAACATCTAACATTATAGTAGCTAGATTCTTAGATAACATTGCAATATCTTGATTGTCAATCAAAGTTTGACGTAATTTGGCATTATCAACCTCGTCAATATGTGCATAAATGTTTTCTATGGAATGAAATTGACCAATTAATTTTTTGGCTTTTACTTCGCCAATAGTGGGTACGCCAGGAATATTGTCGGAAGCATCACCCCAAAGCCCAAGTATGTCAATCAGTTCTTCTGGTTGCGCAATATTATACTTTTCGCAAATTTCTTTTACGCCTACAACCTCTGCTTTTTGACCAAATTTTCCAGGTTTATACATAAAAATATTCTCCGAAACCAATTGGCCATAATCTTTGTCAGAAGTCATCATATAAACCTCAAATCCTTCAATTTCAGCACGTTTAGATAGAGTTCCAATGATGTCGTCTGCTTCATATCCTTCCATACTAATAATCGGAATATTAAATCCTTCCAATATTCTTTTGATGTAGGGTATGGAGGTGATAATTTCGTCGGGAGTGGCTTCTCGATTGGCTTTGTAATCCTGAAATTCTGCGTGACGTAAGGTAGGTCCTCCCGTATCAAATGATACCGCAAGGTGAGTGGGCTTCTCATTTTTGATAATTTCGTACAAAGTGTTGGTAAATCCAAGTATAGCAGATGTATTAATTCCCTTTGATGTGAATCTAGGAGAACGTTGCATTGCATAATAGGCTCTGTAAATGAGAGCCATCGCATCTAAAAGAAAGAGTTTTTTTTCCATAATTGTCAATTTAATCAAAGCGAATAGCATTGATTGGGGTGATTTTTTGAGAAATATATAGTGCAGGAATAGATAGTGTGCCTAAACAAAGGAGTAATATTCCAAGGTTTATCAATAAAATGTTGCCAATAGGAAAAGCAATTGGAACGTAGGAGAGATAGTACGTGGCAGCATCTAGTTTTATAAAGTGAAAGTGGTATTGTAATAAGCATAAAGATAAAGCGATAGCATTTCCGTAAAGAACTCCTTTCCCAATTAGTTTTAGGGCAATCATTAGAAAAAGGTGGAAGATTTGTTTTGTTCCCATTCCTAAAGTTTTCAAAATTCCAATGGTTTTAGTTTCTTCTAATACGATGATAAAAAAGGTGGAAGTTATAGTGATTAAACAAACCACAATGATAATCACCATTAGTACAATTACATTGGTATCGAAAAGCGCAATCCATTGGAAGATGTTGGGATATAATTGTTTAATAGTTTCTGCCTTTAAGTTATATCCAATATTTTGATGGACTCTTATTCCCATTTCATCAATATTCTGATAATCAGAGATTCTAATTTCCATTCCTCCCACTTGCGATGGTGTCCAACCATTAATCTCTTGTAGCATTTTAAGGTCCACAAGAGCTACGTGATTGTCGTAATCAGGTAGCCCCGTTTCGTAAATGGCACAAACGGTTAATTTTCTTTGTCGTGGTGGGTCTTGCACAAAATATGTGATAAGGTTATCTCCCAATTTGAGATTAAGTTTGTTGGCTAAACGTGTAGAGATAATAATCTGCCTGCTGGTAGAATCTTCCGAAAAGGAGAGTGGGGTCCCTTCTATAAGGTAGTTGCTGAAGTTGTTCCAAGCAAAATGGTTATCGATTCCTTTCAGAATGGTTCCCTCTACGGTTTGGTTCGATTTGACAATAGCTACTTTTGTAGTGAAGTAGTTAATATTCTCTATATTAGAGTCTTCTAATAGTGAACAGCGTAGATTTTCATCTTTGTTGATAGGAATAGGGTCGAGAGAGGTGTTTCGGTCGTAGTTGGAGATTCTGATATGAGAATCTACGCCAATAACTTTATTACGAATAGCTTGCTTGTATCCAGATGTTATGGCAACAGCAATTATCATTATAACAATTCCCAACATTACACCTAAAATTGTTAGACGTACAATAGGTTGGGAAAAGTTCCCTTTTTTCTTATTAAGCAGTAGTAAAGTTTTAAAGTGTCCCAAATTGATAGAGAACTATTTCTTTAAGAAGGAACTAAATTTATCAAAGTTCTTCAGTGCAATACTTGTACCACGAGCAACAGCTTTCAATGGGTCTTCAGTAACGTGAACCTGAAGTTGTGTCTTCTTGGAGATACGTTTATCCAAACCTCTTAGCAGCGAACCACCACCTGCCATATAGATACCGGTTTTGTAGATATCTGAAGAAAGTTCTGGAGGTGTATTTTCTAATGTGTTGATTACTGCAGCCTCAATCTTTGCAATAGAACGATCAAGAGCTTGTGCAATTTCAGTATATGAAACTTTTACAGCACGTGGAATTCCATCGAGAAGATTTCTACCATAAACTTCGTAATCTTCAGGTGGATTTTCAAGACTATCCACAGCAGCACCTACGTTGATTTTTACCTGCTCTGCCGTAGCTTCACCAATAGCCAAATTATGGTGCTTTCTCATATATTCTATAATATCATCATTGAATTCGTCACCAGCAACTTTAATAGATTTACTAGTGACAATACCACCTAATGCTAATACAGCGATTTCGCTAGTTCCACCACCGATATCAATAATCATATTTCCACTGGCATCCAAAACGTCAATACCAATTCCAATAGCGGCAGCCATCGGCTCGTGAATCATTCTAACCTCTTTTGCGCCGGCTTGTTCTGCAGAGTCTCTAACAGCACGCTCCTCAACATTGGTGATTCCTGATGGAATACAAATTACCATTCTCATAGCTGGAGGGAAAAGATAATTTTTTGTGCCTGTCATCTTAATAAATTCGCGCAACATCAACTCAGTCGCTTGATAGTCAGCAATAACTCCATCTTTCAACGGACGAACAGTGAGAATATTCTCGTGTGTCCTTCCATGCATCATTAATGCTTTTTTGCCAACAGCCATCACAGCTCCCGAATTCCTTTCTAAAGCTATAATGGATGGCTCGTCAACCACAATTTTATCATTATGCAAAATAACAGTGTTTGCTGTCCCTAAGTCAATTGCAATTTCTTTCGAAAAGATTGAAAATAAACCCATCTTTAACCTCCTTTTTTTAAGCCTGCAAATATATAATTTTTTTCGTTTTAATTTGATTCTAAAATCAAAAAAATATGAGAAAATGAATTTTATTTGTGATTTTGTAAAATGTAGATTTAAGTTTCTTGATATTAATGTTTTGTCCCTTCTGTTAGTCAGTGAAATATTTTCTCTGTTAAGATCTTGATAGTTGGAGATAAAACTGCAATCTTGTGTCCTAGGGAAGTTTCATAAGCGAAAGTAAACCTTTGTCATTCGTTTTTGTTGTAACAAAATGTAATAAACTTTGTAAAATTAACGTTTTTTAATTTGCAAACTAATGTTTTTAAGTGTTTATGTAAAGAAAGAATTGTATTTTTGCACCCTTAAAAGTATAAGGTGTTTAGTATAAAAAGAAATATAGATTAAATAATAACAACAAACAAAAAAATTATGAGAAACTTGAAAAATTTATTGATTTTTGCTCTCGTTGGGCTGATTTTTGCAGGTTGTGGATTCGGAAAGATGATTCCTCGTTATCCTGATATTACTATGCAATTAGAAAACCCAGATTTGGAAAACAAAGGCGGAAAAGTGGAATATGCAGTGAAAGGAACCGTTCCACCTAAATATTTGAAAAAGAAGGCAAGTATGTTAATTGAGGTGCCTGTTGTAGCTCAAGATAATATGCAAAATCCTGTTTCTTTTAATACCATTAAATTAGTAGGTGAAAAATCTAAAGAACAAGGAACAAGAATCTCCTGGAAAAATGGAGGAAAATTCTCAACTTCTGGTTCATTTGATTTTAACCCAAATTACGAAGATCAAAATATTTATGCAAAGTCAACCGCTACTTTAGGTAAGAAAACTCACGAATTTCCTGCTGTTTTGTTAGGTGTTGGTATTGCAAATACAAGTTCTCGCGTGGGTATTAACCCAACTTTGAGCGATGCTGCTGACAAAAATAAAATTGGTGAAAGCAACGGAACTTTACTACTTTTTGCTCCTCATGATTATAAAGATGAGTCTATTTCTCAAGTAGCAGATATCTATTTCGAAGTAAATACTTCTACTTTGAATTGGGGATTGAAATTGAATAGAGATAAAGCAGCAAAACAAGTAATTACTGATTTTAATAACTTCTTGATGCAAGTACTCGAAGAGGGACGCGGAGTGAAAAAAGTGGCTATTTCTGGTTGGGCTTCTCCAGAAGGTGAAGAGTCTTTGAACCAAGGTCTTTCTGAAAAGAGATATGAGCAAGGTAAAAAATGGTTTGAGCAACAACTATCTACTACAGTTAGAAATTATGCAAGAAAACACAAAATGAAAGTGAAAGATGTTGTAGTTCCTGAAATCGTTTTCGATAATCAAGCTAAAGGAGAAGATTGGCAAGGTTTTGAAACAGCAGTTGAAAACTCAACAATCGCTGAAAAGAATAAAATTTTAAACGTTGTTCGTTCTCAACCTAATGATAATTTGAGAGAACAAAGAATTAGAGAGATGACCGATATCTATCAAGAAATTGCTGATATTATCCTTCCTCCATTGAGAAGAGTTGAAATAGACCTTGTATGTAACAAACATTTATATACAGATGCTCAATTAAAAGAGTTTGTAAAAGGTGATTCTGTAAAGCTTTCTCTTAATGAAAGATTATATGCTGCTTCTCTATATTCAGATTTAACTGACAAAGAAGTTATATACACTGCAATTGTAAATGATGCAGAGTTGCAAAATGATTGGAGAGCTTATAACAATTTGGCAATCTTAGCACTTAACAAATATATCGCTGCTGGTGATGCTGCACAATTATCTGTTGCTGCTAACAATCTCGAAAAAGCACAAGCTATTTCTCCTAATAATGGTATTATTTTCAATAATTTGGCAATCCTCAATTTCTTGAATAACAATATCACAGAAGCACGTGCTAATTTTGAAAAATCTATAACCGCTTCTTCATATCCTGTAAATCAAGATTATAATATGGGAATGTTCAAAATTTTAGATGGAGATTATGTTGGTGCTGATGCTTTGATGAAAAATAGAAGTTGCGAGTATTCAGTAGCTCTTCTTCAATTACTAAATAAAGATTATGCTGCTGCAAAAAATACTTTAGCTTGTACACCAAAGGATGCAAAAGCTTACTATTTGATGGCAATTCTTGCTGCAAGAACACAGAACGAAGCTGAAGTTTATACGTATCTCGAAAAAGCAGTTTCTTTAGATGCTTCTTATAAAGCTGCAGCTAAAAAAGATGCTGAATTCAAAAAATATAAAAAATCTGAACAATTTAAAAATATCGTGAAATAATGAGCGCTGATCTTTTAAAGAAGCTCAGCCGCCATCAAGAGTGGGATGAAGCTCCCGTTTTCTGCTTCACCACCGATATTGATTGGGCATCAGAAGCTGTCATTTCTCAATTCTTGAAATCCTTACCGATACAAGAGCTGAAAATGACAGCTTTTGTTACTCATTTTTCTCCTATTATTGAAGAATTATATGCCACAAAAGTTTGGGATAGAGGTATTCACCCTTTTTTCTTAAAAGGATCTTCACATGGAGATAATTTTAAAGAGATAATCGAAAATTGTATAGCATTTGCCCCAGAAGCTGAGTCCGTACGTTCGCATCGTCTTTATAATGTTTCTGATACTGCCCATCTACTATTTAACGAATTTGGTTTTCGATATTGTTCTAATACTATTATGACATTGTCAAGCCATATTCGACCCTATCTGCACGAATCTAAGATGATTGATATTCCTATATTTTGGGAAGAGGGAACGGCTCTCTATAATCAGTTGGGACTTTCTATAGAACCTTATTTAGGTTATTTTACTTCTCCAGGATTGAAAGTGATTAGTTTTCATCCCATAAATGTTGTTTTTAATACACCAGAAATTGCATGGATGCGTAAAATAAAAGATTCTATGAGCAGAGAGGAGTATAACCAAATCTCTTCTGAATCTATTCTAAAAAATAGAAATAATGCTATAGGAATCTACCATACAATTATGGAAATTGTAAATCTTGTAAAACAGAAAAATTATAAAATATTGTCTCTAAAGGAGATTTATAACAATATAGTAAATTAATTATGAGAGTTTTAGAGAGTGATAGAATAGTGCTAAAACCAATTGAAGAAGAGGATTTGCCACTCCTATTAGAATTGCGTTGGGACGAAACACTGACTGATTATCTGATTCATAACCCTATTTCAATGGTACATCAAAAAAAATGGTTCGAAAAGGTGTATAAAAATGGAGATTTGGCGCTTTCTATATTCTATAAAGAGAATGAGCAATTGAGACATATTGGACTGATAGGTCTTTATGATTTCAATCAAAGACATCGTCGTGCAACTTGGAAATCGTTACGGATTATTCCTGAATATCAAGGAAAAGGTATTGCTATGGAAGCATCGTTGATGTTATTGGACTATGGTTTTAACACCTTAAATCTACATAAGATAACATCAGATTCTTTTGAAGAAAATAGTTCAATTCTCAAACTTTTGGAAAAATTGGGCTTTAAGAGAGAAGGAGTACTTATAGAACACTATTTTCATCAGGGAAAATATAAGAATGCAGTGATTCATAGTGTTCTGAGAGAGGAATTTAATGAGAAATTTAAATGCAATAAGTAAAAAAGATATTCGTTATTTAACCTTTGGAAGAATTTGTTGTCATACAATTATGAATTCAAAATAAAAGGAGGTTCATTATGAAAAAGTTAATGTTATTATTCGCAGTTGTATTATTTACCTCTTGTCAAATAGGTACTTTTGTTTATTATGATGACATTTATACCTCAACAAGGGATGAACAATACAGAAGACCAATACCAGTAGAAAATACTAATACATACACGGAAGCACAAAATTATAATTCGTATCCCGATGATACGCAAAATAATTACAATGATAATAGTTCAGAATATTATTACGAAGGTAATTCTGGTTATAATGATGAGGGATATTCCGAAAGTTACTATGATGAAAATGGTAATACGTATGTAACCAACAATTATTACTATGATTCTGATGATTACTACGACTATTACTATACAAGTCGTATCCGTCGTTTCCATACCAACGTTTATGATGGGTGGTCATATTATGACCCCTATTTCACAAATATGTATTGGTATGATTATAGTCCAGCAAGTTGGGGTTGCAGTATCTATTTAGGTTACAATTGGTGGTGGCCAACCTATTACTATCGTCCTTATTACTACGATTGGGGCTATTATAACTATGGTTTCTGCTACGGATGGGGCTGGGATTGCCACCGTCCATATCACCATCATCACCACCACTATTACTCAGGCTATAACCATGGTTATTATCACGGTTTTAATGATGGATATTATGCAGGCTTTAATGCGGGTTATTATCATAATAATTTCGATAGTAATCACTCCTTCTATTATGGTCATCGTAATAATGTTATTGCATCGAATAGTGTTCGCAGACCATTAATCACTGAAGATAAAGAGAATGACGGAAGAGAGAATGGTGCATCTTCTTCTCGTTCTGTTCTTCCTACAACTTTCAATGAAAATTATGCTACCCTTGTTGCTAACACACCTAATATGACTACCTCGTCAGGAAGAACAAATAAGATAGAAAATACAACGTCAACTTTAGACAGAATTCCTAATACCTCCAATAATGTAGGAGTAAAACAACCTACAAATACAGGAGATAGAGTAAATTCAAATAATACTACTAATAAGCAACCTTCTACACCAACCTATAACAATAATACCGGTAACAAACAACCTGCAAATCCCAATACTCGCCCTGCTTACAATCCTAATTCTAGTAATACAAGTAATAAGCAACCTGCAAATACAGGAAATCGAGTAAATCCGAATAGCACTAGTAATAAGCAACCTGCTACTCCAACTTATAACAACAATACGGGTGGTAAACAACCTGCAAATACCAATACTCGTCCTACTTACAATACTAATAGTAATAAGCGACCTGCAAATACTACCACAACACGACCTTCTAACACTAGTAAACCATCAAGCACATCAGGATCTTATACTCGTCCGACAAATCAAAATAGTTCAAATAGACCTACAAATAGTAACAATAGTCGTCCTACTTATAACAATAGTACTAGTAATAAGCAACCGGCTAGCACGCGACCATCTAATAATTCGTACAATAATCGACCCTCTAATAGTAGTGCGCGACCTGCCAATACCAATTCGTACAACAATAAGCCATCAGGAACAAGTAGAGGTAGTTCATACAATAGCAGTTCAAGACCTTCTAGTAATAGTAGTTCTTATAGCCGTTCTTCAGGCAGTTCTTCAAATCGTAGCAGTTATTCATCATCATCCAATCGCAGTTCCTCTTCTAGTAGCACAAGAGGCAGTAGTTCGTCAAGTTCAAGAAGTAGTTCACATAGTAGAAGATAGTTAAAAGAAATGCTATGAAAAAGATAATATTAATAGTTTGTTTGACAATAAGTTCGCTATTCATTTTTGCGCAGAGTGAAATGGATGCGTTCCGTTTTTCCAATTTGGATTGGCAAGGGAGTGCACGTTTTATGGGCGCAGGAGGTGCTTTTGGTGCCGTTGGAGGTGATTTTTCAGCAGTGAGCACTAATCCAGCTTCATTAGGTGTTTTCAAGAAATCTTCTATCTCTTTTTCTCCTATTCAACTCTCTTTTAACAATGTAGCTTCTCGTTTTATAGATAATACAAATTTCTATACAACAACCAAATATACTGTGTCAAGTGCGGGAATTGTTTTGGCATTGGGAAATATTGACAATACACGATGGGAGCAGTTTCAATTTGCGTTTGGATACAATAGAGTAGCAGATTTTAATCAAAGAAAATTTATAGTAGATGGTGAAAGTAATAGTTCGATTGGAATGCATTTCGCTGATTTAGCAAATGGTTACGCACCCAAAGATATGATTGATGAGGCTTTGTTTGCTTGGGAATCCTATTTAATTGACCCAACGGATGTTTCAAATCTTCAATATGGCTATCTGCATAATGATGCCGTTATGAATCAACGTTATTCCGTAACAACAAATGGTGGAATTGACGAGATGACAATTTCAGTAGGCTCTAATTGGGATAACAAACTCTATTTAGGCGCAACTATGGGAGTGCCCTTTATCAGCTACTCAGAATATTCCAGATATGTAGAGAAAGATGAGTATAATCAAATTCCTATCTTTCAAGAATTAACAGTAAAAGATAATTTGAAAATTAATGGAATAGGAATTAATTTAAAATTAGGGTTATTGTATCAGCCTGCTAAATTTGTAAGATTTGGCTTAGCATTTCATACGCCGACATACTACGGAAAATTAAAGTATAATCTTACTCGTGATATGAGTTCGATAGGGGATAGTGCCTCTGTTGAAAAAGACTTTACTAATTTTAATTATTTCAAATTGGTTACACCGATGCGGGCGATGTTTAATACTGCCTTTTTAATTAAAAAGCGTGCGTTTATTAGTGCAGAATATGAAATTGCAAATTATGGAGCAGCGCGACTATCACCCTATATCTATTTTGATGATTATACATATTCTGCTGAAAATCAGCAAATCCGTGAGGCGTTAAAAGTGTCGCACATAGCAAGAGTTGGTGCAGAAGTTAATTTGACGGAGAAATTCCTAATCCGTGCTGGGTATAAATTTCAGTCATCACCCTATAAGGATAAAAGTTTAAGAGCTTCGTGTCAAAGCATCTCTGCAGGATTAGGTTATAGAGGTAAACATTTTGCTTTTGATGTAGCATATATTTATGCCACTTCAGGCGAAAAATTCTGGTTCTATAATCCTCAGTATGTTGAGGAATCAATATTGAAGTACTCCTCCCATAGAATCGCACTTTCTTGCGAATTTAAATTCTAAAAGTGTAATAATAAAGATGAAGAGATTTGGCAGTTGTCAAGTCTCTTTTTTTTTGTTCATTTTGAAATGAAAACATCGATTTTATAATATATCTTTGCTTGCTGTTAAAAACATAAAGTTGTATTATTAAACTATTGAAAATTAGTTGTTTGTAAAAATAAAAGATATTGTAATGATGAAAAAAATTCAAATTTTCTGCACCTTTCTATTTGTTATGATGTTAGCTTGGAATTTGCAGGCTCAAACGTGTTTCTATACTATTAACATGCGAGACTTGTATGGTGACGGCTGGGGAGACCTTTATTTGGAAATTAAGCAAGGAGGAACTCCGATAGGGACTTTTACTTTTGAAAATGGATATAGTTCTACGCAAACACTTCCTATTACCCATGGTTTACAATACACAATTCATTGGCATCAAGCAGCGTATGCTAGTGAGGCAAGTTTTGAAATACTAGATGTTTTAGGAAATATTGTTTACAGTTGTTCCGATGCACAGAATTTAGGTAATGGCCAAATTTTCTCGTTTTATGGTAACTGCTCAGGATGTGTTCCGACAACCACCAATTTTGTTTCAGTAAATCAGAACTCAGCAACTATTAGCTGGAATTCGACAGAAGCTTCTCAATACCAGATAGCTATTGGTACGTCAGAGCCAGATACTCTAAATCCATATTTAGTGCAAGATACATTTTACATTTTTACGGGATTAATGTCTGAAACGACTTATAATGTAAGTTTGCGTGCGGTTTGTGATATTTCTACAAATGATTATAGTGAATGGACAACATTCTCTTTTACAACATCACAAGCACCAGCATCAATGCCATTTATATGCGATTTTGAAGATGCTGTCGAGGCAGCGCAATGGGAATTGGCAAATGGAACGGAAACCAATCAGTGGAGAATTGGAACAGCGGTGAATCACACAGAAGATGGTCAAAATGCACTATATATTTCGAAAGATAATGGAGTAACGAATAGTTATGATACAACAGCAGTAAGTTCAGTATATGCCTATCGTGACATCAATTTTCCTACTACTACAAATGATTTCCTCTTTTCGTTTTATTGGAAAAACCAAGGAGAATCTGTTTATTGTGAGCCTATAAAGGTGTATGCGGGTGATGTTTCTCCAGTTCAAGCGGGAGAAGGTGACTATTATTTGGAAATTCCAGGTACAACATTATTAGGAACTTTCTATGGAAATGGTGCAGAATGGACTCACGAAACCTTTGTTTTGGATGCCGAAGAGTATGCAGGCTCTGTGCGTAGAATCTATTTCTTCTTTTATAGTGATGCTGCTAATGGTAGAAATCCAGCGCCAGCCATTGACGATATTATATTGAAGGAGATTATCTGCCCTGAGGTGGATTCTGTTCAAATTTCTGAAATAAGCAATAACTCAGTGCGTATTACTCCTTATTCAGATCCTTCGGTTACTGCTTATATGCTTTATTACAAAGCATTATCAGATGTTACCTATTCTGTTGTAAGCATTCCAAGTGAGGGTTATACACTAACAGGTTTAACTCCAGGGACAAGATATCAATATTATTTAACTACTGATTGTGGTAACGAAGAATATGGTTTACCAACGCCAGATTCCTATTTTTATACACTTTGTGATGTCGTTTATACCTTCCCTTGGATAGAAAATTTTGAGGGAGAATGGTTTCCTGCAACAAGTACGGCAGGAAATGAAAGTGCGCCAATGTGTTGGTTAAACTTTAACTATGGGACAACACCAGGTCAATGGGAATTAAAACATTACGAATCTGTGTCTGGTAATAGTTGTGCAAGTATGTTTGGAACAATGAGTAATGATAATGAAGATGTGAATAATGATTGGCTTCTTACACCCATTCTTTCATTAACAGGAAATGAACGTTTGAATTTCTTTGTGAAGAAATCGCATTTGAGTTATATAGATGATTTCAGCATATATTCAGTTTTTGTAGGAAATGGTGATGTAACCAATTTCGATGATGTATTAGCAAATGCTTATTGTATTAAACCTTCGACAATTGCTACAGACGAGTGGGTAGCTTATGAGTTATCTTTGGGTGCTTGTATAGGCGATTATCGACTAGCATTTGTAAGAGATGCGTTACCAGGTGGTTCCCAACTCTTTATCGATTCTGTTGTCGTTTCTACAATGCCGACATGTCCTGATGTTTATCATGTGGAGGTAAATCCTGCTAGTGAAACAAGTATTGCTGTCAATTTTTCGGTAGATAATGCAACGGGACAAGGTTGGGAAATTGCGTATGCACCTACAGGAGATGAACCTTTCGATGAGGTAACAGCAACGATTGTGTCTGTTGATTATTCTTCATCATTTCCAATCATTATTGAAAATTTGCAACCCAATATCTCTTATACTTTTGCTGTAAGACAAGCATGCAATGGATATTGGAGTGATACTATTGTTTGTACGATTCCTTTTATGAATCTCCAACAATTGCCATTTGAATGTGATTTTGAAAGTGAAGATGTGAATAGTGCTTGGGTAATGGCGCAAGATAGTAATTTGACGAATAAATGGTACATTGGAACCGCAGCTGCTAGCCAAGGTGTTAAATCTTTATATATCTCTAAAAACGATGGACTTACTAACGAATATATAACCAATGAGCCTAGTTTGGTTGTTGCATACGTGGATCTTGCGATGACTGAAGCAGAACAATATTTATTTTCTTTCGATTGGAAATGTGTGGGAGAAGGATTTTATGATGATTTGAGCGTTTGCTTGCTACCCTTAAGTATTTCACTTGATAACTTGAATCCTAATGGAGCTCTTCCTGCTTGGGTGGAGAGGTATAAGTTAGCTAACAATAGTTATAAGTTATCTACTTCTGATACTTATGCTACAGTTACTGCTATTATTGATGCTGAGAGTATTAAGGGAACCGTAAGAAGATTGGCGTTCATTTGGAAAAATGATAATTTTAGCGGAAGTGGCTACGCTGCATCAGTTGATAATATCAGTGTAACCCCTATTACTTGTCATATTCCTTCAAATGTTGTCGTAGCGCCTGGTGCCACCGATGCCATTGTATCGTGGGCAAGTACAGCAAGTGAGTGGCTTATTAGTTATCGTATAGGTTCAGGAGATTGGACAGAAGTTCAAGTAAGTGAAAATCAAATTGTTTTGGATGGTTTGCAGGCAGAAACAGACTATCAGTTATTTGTACGTACACTTTGCGATGCAGATACAAGTTTTGCAAGTGAATTGATAGAATTTACAACATTATGTATGCCAGATAGTATTCCTTATTTTGAAGATTTTAATGACCTTCCAGCTCCTGATTTTTCTGTAAATGTACTACCAAACTCCTGTTGGAAAGTAGCAAATGGCTCTTTAGATGCTTATTCATTACTATCATACGATGTTGCTTTCTCTTTCTGGATGCCACAAAATTCAGAAATGGTAGCGGGAATGGAAGAACATTTTGGAGGTTCTATTTCTAGTACTAACAAACAATGGCTTATTACGCCACTAATTAATTTGGGTGACGGAAGTCAACTTTATCAGTTGGAATTGGATTTGATGTTGACAGGATATAACTTAAATGATGCTATTTCTACCAACAATTATGATGATGAATTTGCAATTGTAATTTCTACAGATAATGGAGCTACTTGGTCAAGAGATAATGCTTTTATTTGGAGTAATGCACCGCAAAGCGATCGAGTGTTGAATGATTTGGCTGGAAGTGTAAATCATATTATTATTCCTCTAGAAAATCAGAATAATGAACCTTATATGAATAATATAATGATAGCTTTTTATATCGGTTCTTCAACTTACAATGCAACAAATACCATTAGAATTGACAATTTTGCTATCAATCCATATACAGTTTGTACTCGTCCTGAGAATTTAATGGTTACAGATGTTCAAAACAATGAGATCTCCATTGCTTGGCAGGCAGGTGCTGACGAGATGGCTTGGCAAGCTATTATTGTTCCAGAAGGTGCTTCCATTGAGAATGAAATTCCTGTTGATATTTATGATACGACCTATACCTTCTTTAATCTGGAACCTAATACAGAATATACAATCTATTTGCGTTCTGATTGTGGTTATGATCAAAGTTTGTATATCACTACATCAGCCGTTACAGAGTGTGCAACAGTAAATACAATGCCATTTATAGAAAATTTTGAGGAATATGAAACAGAAGAATATCCGATTTGTTGGCAGAGAATTTCTGCAACGACAACACTTACAACCTCGCCTTCTGTAACCACTTTCGGAGGTGTATCTGGAAGCAATGCTTTGCGGTTCTATTCCTCTACAACTCCTATTTATGCTTTGTTGCCAGAATTGGATTTTACACTACCCGTTAATACACTACAAGTCACGTTCAAGGCAAAATCTTCAAATAATTCAGTTACTCCAATTCTTGTAGGAGTAATGGATTCTGTAAGTGGAAGTTCCTTCGTTGCTGTAGATACAATTGAACTTACTGCGCAATATTCAGCATATCATGTAAGTTTTGAAAACTATACAGGTACAGGTAAATATATTGCATTCAAACATCACGATACAAGTTTTGGTTATGATGAAACCTATATTGATGAGGTTTTTGTAGATTTTCTCCCTAATTGTAATACGCCTCAATCGTTGGCCGTTTCTGGAATAAGAGCTGATAGGGCTACTATCTCTTGGACAGATGCAGAAGATATTACGACTTGGAATATTATCGTGGTTGAAGGAACAGAAGTTGCAGATTTCTCCGATTATACCATAGTGAATACCAATAGTTATGAGTTGGTAGAACTTCAATCTAACACCTCTTATGTAGTTTATTTGCGTAGTGTTTGTCCAGATGGAAATTCCTTTAGCAGTTGGACAAATATCTCATTTATGACAACCCATGACAATCTTGCTCAGACACCCTATTTTCATAATTTTGAATCAGCAGAAGAGAATGAAAATTGGGTAATGGTAAATGGAGAAGCTGTAAATAAATGGCATATTAACACGCTTGACAACAATAGCGATTCTGTATTATTTGTTTCTTACGATGGGTCAAATGCAAGTTATAATGGGTTCAATACAGTAGTTTGGGCTTATCGTGATATTATTTTTAATGAAGCTTCTGAATATGAACTTTCCTTCAATTGGAGATGTAATGGAGAGCATATATATGATAATTTAACGGTTTATTTAGGTAATCCTGTAGAAGTACAAGCCTCTAATGTAAGTGATGTTGTTACGCCACCAGTAGGCGCTGTGCAATTAGGAGAAGCATTACATAGCAGTAGCGAATGGCAACGATTCTCCATTTTATTAGATGAAACCTATTCTGATAGGGTGCAACGTCTCTATTTCTGTTGGAAAAATGATAATTCTACCAATAACAATCCTCCTGCTATTATCGACTCAATTCAGATTTCAGCATTCTCTTGTGCGCGGCCATATAATTTAGTTGCAGAGAGTGTGCATCCTACCTCTGCTCAACTACATTTCTTTTCTGCACGTAGTGAGGATAACGCTTGGGAATATGTAATTACCTCAGCTGGAGAAAATCCAAATACATTAACTCCAGTAGAAATTTCAGATACGATTTTCACAATTTCTAACCTTACTGCAGAAACTACCTATACCGTTTATGTAAGAACATCTTGCGGAAATAACAACTATTCAGACTGGTCAAATTCTGCAACATTTACCACATTAGAATCTTGTGCTACTCCTATTAATGTTCTGGTTGAAAATGTTACAAATAATTCAGTAACAGTAACTTGGGGAGAAATGGGGAATGCAAATCAATGGAATGTTGAGTATGGACCTGTTGGTTTTTCACATGGGCAAGGCACGACGATTGTGGCTACTGATGATTCTTTAGTGATTTCAGGACTTACTTCTGCTACCACCTATGACCTTTATGTACGAGCAAATTGCAGTGTAACAGAACAATCAAATTGGTCTGATGTGGTAACTTTTACAACCGAATGTGATATAGTTTCTGCTTTTCCATACAATGAAGGTTTTGAAAATCCATTACTTCCTGAATGTTGGAGTCAAGAGTATTTGAGTGGTACAGAGAATTGGAGAATTTATAATGGAACAGGAACAGGTTCCTCCTTATCAAATGCGTATGCAGGTTCATATAATGCACACTTTGCATCTTATAATTATAATGAAAACTCATCAAGATTAATTTCACCTATTTTCGATCTGACTCAATTATCGGAGCCGACCCTTACCTTCTGGTATGCAATTCCAAATTGGGATGATACCACAGATGAATTTAGTATCTATTATAGAAATAGTGCAACTGGAAGTTGGCAATTGCTAACATCTCACACTGAAACCGTAAATACTTGGACTCTTGATAGTTTGTCGTTACCTAATCCATCTGCATACTATCAATTAGCTTTCGAAGCAAAATCAAATTACGGCTATGGGGTTGCAATTGATGAGATTTTGATTGGTGAAAGAGTAATAGCTGACCCTTGTGATGTTCCAACAAACGTTCAGGTTGCACCTGCCGAAACCTCTGCAGTAGTGACTTGGACTTCTCCAGAAACCACTTGGATTGTAGAACACAAAGCTGTTACAGCTAATAGTTGGACCGCTTCTGCAGCCTTGAACGTACCTACATATACCATTTCGGGCTTGACCGCTTCAACCGACTATATAGTTCGCGTGAAATCGGTATGCGGCAACGGTAACGAAAGCGATTGGTCTGCTGTAGTTTCGTTCACCACCATGGCAGCGCAAGTAAACACATACACCATTACGGCTACGGCTACAGGTCCTGGAACCATCACTCCGACCGGCGCCATTACCGTGAACGAAGGCGACAACGCAACCTTTACATTCACTGCTGACGCAGGCGCAGTAATTGACCAATTGTTAGTTGATGATGTGGAAACCGCAATTCCTGCAGACAACAGCTACACCTTCTCTAATATCGTTGCAAATCACACTATAGCAGTTGAATTTGTAGAGGAAACTGGAATTGAAGAAAACGACCTCAACGCAGCAGTAGTTCTCTATCCAAATCCAGCTACTTCACAAGTACAAATTCGCGTGGCAGATAGCCGCTTAGTAGGCGCAGAAATGCACATCTTCGACGCTTATGGCAAGATTGTTGCCATCTCCGTTCTCGAAAGCAATATGGCACAAGTTGACGTTTCACACTTGGCAAACGGCATCTACTTGGTGCGCATTAACGCTACCGAAGGAGTTGTAACGAAACGATTTGTAAAGAGATAATTGTTATAGCACTCTATACTCAAAGCGCGCTCAACGAATGAGTGCGCTTTTTATTTGTGGTGGAATGGGGGAGAGATTGTCGCAATTCTCCTCAACCTAAAATACTCCTCTTGAAAAATTAAGAATTTTTTCGTACAAGAGATTTTTTTATTATTTTTGCGCTGCTATTTCTGCAATACGCTATCAGTATTTTGCAGCGTAGCAGACATAGATAAAGGCGTTTACTACGCTTTGGTTTTGACGTTATGAAATCGTAGGAAAATTTCAAATTGTCTGTCAAAAACAAAGCAACGTGAATGCTCCGTGGGTATTATATCCATACGTTTCGTATGGTATATATACGGTTTGCGTGGGGCTTTGGCGTTGCTCGTTTCGACATTCGGGCTTGCCAGAGCCTCAAGGAGTGGAGCGAGCAACAAGTACAGGGCTTCACGCTTTTTTTATGTCGGAATGTGAGGATTGTTTAATCGGCGGTATTTGTAGCCCTTACCCGCATCTTTTTTTAGGCTACAAATGTCGGACAACAAGAAGAACAAATCTCAAATCATCTCTCGCCAGCGTGTTGCCGAGCGGGGCGAGGTCTTCACTGCCGAGCGTGAGGTAAACGCTATGTGCGACCTTGTTGCGAATGAATGTCTGCGGCCGGATTCTCGTTTCTTGGAACCTGCCTGTGGTGATGGCAATTTCTTGGCTGTTATTCTCAAACGCAAACTTGCCGAACTCCGCAGGAAATACAAAAAGAGTCCTCGTGATTATGAAAAACAAGCCATTGTCGCTATTGGAAGCCTTTACGGTGTGGATATAATGAACGACAATGTAATAGCTTGTCGTGAGCGTCTTTATAAAATCTGGAACGAGGAATATACCGACCATTGCAAATCCGAAGCATCGGATGAGGCTCGTGAAGCTGCCAAGTTCATTATCAGCCGAAATATCATCAATGGAAATGCCTTAACACTGATGTGCGTCGATGCAGAAGGTAAAGACACATCTGCTCCCATAGTCTTTTCAGAATGGACACTAATTGGTGGCACTCAAATGCAGCGCTCTGACTACACCATGTCCGACCTTTTGACATATAATGACACAAGTACAGAAAACGGTATGGGCAATTTGTTCGCTCTTACTGAAGAACAAAAGGAAGAAGGCGGCATATTCCTAAGAAGATATATTACTCATTACAAAAAGGTTCAGGAGTATGGAAAATAATTTGTTTCAAAACGTCTATAATCCTGACGTGCTTTCGTGTATTGCCAATCTTAGTAATGATGAGGTATTTACTCCTCCTGAATTGGCAAACAGAATTATTGATATGCTTCCACAGGAGTTGTTCGAGAATCCAGACACCACTTTCCTCGATCCTTGCTGCAAGAGTGGAGTTTTTCTGCGTGAGATTGCCAAACGCCTTATCAAAGGACTTGAACAGCAGATTCCCGACCTTGAAAAGCGTATAGAGCATATCTTTTCAAAGCAGTTGTTTGGTATTGCCATTACCGAATTGACGAGCCTGCTTTCTCGCCGAAGTGTCTATTGCAGCAAGTTCCCAAGTAGCGAGTTTTCGGCATATCAGTTCCCCGAAGATAAACCGCAAGGAAATATCATCTACCAACTCATAAAACATACTTGGAAAGACGGAAAATGTATCTATTGCGGTGCTTCGCAAAGCGAATATGATCGTGGGACAGACCTCGAAACCTACGCTTATCAGTTTATCCATAATTTAGATGTAAAGAAAGTATTCAATATGAAATTCGATGTGATTATAGGAAATCCGCCGTATCAGTTAAATGATGGAGGCGGTACAGGGTCTAGCGCAACTCCATTATATCACAAGTTTGTAGAACAAGCAAAAAAACTAAATCCCAGATACTTATCTATGATTATTCCCGCTCGTTGGTATTCTGGTGGTAAGGGTTTAGATAACTTTAGGGATAGTATGCTCAACGATAATCATATCAGCCATCTTATTGACTATTTCGATTCAACGGAATGTTTTCCAGGGATAGACTTATCTGGCGGTGTATGTTATTTTTTATGGAATAGAGATAAGATTGGCGATTGTGAAGTAACTTCTATTAAACAAGGTAAACGTTCAACACTTACACGACCTCTTTTAGAAAAAGGATGCGATACTTTTATTCGTTTTAACGAATCTGTGTCCATTTTAAACAAAGTTCATAATAATGATTTTATAAGTATTGAAAACATCATTAGTGCTAGAAAACCTTTTGGCGACATTATTCCAGATAAATCTACCGATAATGGTATATTTGTATATGCTTATCCCCAAAATGGTTATATATCCAGAATGAAAATTCGTCAAAATAATCATTGGCTCGACAAATACAAAGTGTATATAGCAAAGGCTTATGGAGAACGTGGTGCTTTTCCTTATTTAGTACTAGGAAAACCTTTTATTGGAGCCCCTTTAACATGCTGTACAGAAACTTATTTAGTCGCAGGTACATTTGACAACAGAGAACAAGCAGAAAATCTTATCAGTTATATCAAGACTCGTTTCTTTAGATTCTTTGTTTTATATAAAAAAAACACTCAGAATGCAGCTAGAGGAGTATATGCTTTAGTTCCAATCCAAGATTTTAATGAACCTTGGACAGATGAAAAGTTATATTCCAAATACGGATTTACTGATGAAGAGATAGAATATATTGAATCAATGATAAGACCAATGGAGTAATACTATGGAACACAAATATTTTCCTCAACGCCCGACTGTTACTCCAACGATATATGCTTATCGCTTGATTGGGGTAGATTCCCACAAAGGCTATCTGAAAGTAGGCTATACTGACCGTACAGCCAAAGAACGCATAGATGAGCAATTGCACACAAGCAAAGTGCAGTATGAAATTGTATTGGTAGAGTCGGCTATGAGCAACGATGGCTCTTGCTTTACCGACAAGGATGTGCACCGCCTACTTGAACGCAAAGGCTGCAAACGTCTGAATCCTCTTGACAAGACCGATGAATGGTTCCGTTGCTCGGTTGCGGATATTATGGCTGCAATCCTGTCGCTCCGCACAGGAGTGGCAAACGAAGAGAACAGAACGCAAAATTTCACAATGCGTCCCGAACAGTTCCGTGCAGTAGAACAGACAAGAACCTATTTTGAACAATCACTGAAAGAGGAGCCTAACCGTATTCCGAAATTCCTCTGGAATGCAAAAATGCGTTTCGGAAAGACATTTGCCTCATATCAGTTGGCAAAGAAGATGGGCTTGTCTCGTATATTGATTCTTACCTTCAAGCCTGCTGTAGAATCCGCTTGGCGTGAAGACCTTGTTTCGCACATCGACTTTGAGGGTTGGCAATATATCTCCAACAAAGATGCTCGCAACAATAATCTGAATATAGACCAAGAGTTCCACAGAGCGGACAAATCAAAGCCCATAGTTGTGTTCGGCTCGTTCCAAGATTTGTTAGGCACAAACGAGAGTGGCGGTATTAAGACCAAAAACGAATTTATCCACGCCACGAATTGGGATTTGGTAATTTTTGATGAATATCACTTCGGTGCTTGGAAAGAGCGTGCAAAAGAGCTATTCGAGAAAGAAGACGAGGAAAGTGCAGTAGATTTTGATGCTGAGAAGTACAAGAAGGACGAGGCAAACAACGCCATAAATGAATCGTGGTTGCCAATATCCACAAAGTATTATCTTTTCTTGTCGGGAACTCCATTCAGAGCCATAAACAATGGTGAGTTTATAGAGGAGCAGATTTTCAACTGGACTTATAGTGATGAACAACGAGCAAAAGCAGAGTGGAAAGGGAGCGGTAATCCGTACCTTGCCTTGCCACGAATGGTTATGCTTACTTACCGTATGCCTGACGAGATACAGGAGGTTGCCAAGCAGGGAGAGTTTGACGAGTTCGACCTCAATCTGTTCTTTGCAGCAGAGGGCAAAGGCGAGAATGCCCGTTTCAAATATGAGAATGAGGTACAGAAATGGCTCGATCTTATTCGTGGCGGTTATTTGCCAGCAAGTGTAGATGATTTGAAATTGGGACAAGACAAGCGGCCGCCAATGCCATTTAGCGATACACGGTTA
>Ga0233362_1000066_pt1 | contig 25694 bp, 13 predicted proteins | sample ElkDunMinimDraft_22_FD_180674 | JGI IMG/M metagenome (GOLD analysis project Ga0233362, IMG submission 180674) | Fecal eukaryotic communites from dung pellets of Tule Elk in California, USA - Elk Dung C1 | ecosystem: Host-associated > Mammals > Digestive system > Large intestine > Fecal | place... | reverse complement strand
TTTAATTTGAAATCGTCAGATGTTGTTGGAAATGAAAAAGTTATTATAACAGCAACTGCCAATGGATTTACAGCGCATGAAGAGATTGAGATAGAAGTACGTAATCCAAATCCTTACTATACAAGGCAGGTTCATCAGTTAATTACGGCTGGAAGCAGTGCTACGCTTGCCTATCACTTATTGGGTGTTCAAGAATCCAATTCGTTGAGTTTGCAGATTTCCCGATTGCCAAATCCCGACTTAACACGACGTTTGGAGTTTTTGGAAAATTATCAACATAGTTGTACAGAACAGATTACATCGAAAGCTGTGCCATGGCTTTATCTGGGAACCTTACAATCACTTACTGCTAATAATCAGCAGTTGGCAGAGCAACGAGTAGAGGAGGCATTAAAGACAATCTATTCACGCCAAGCCGTAAATGGTGGCTTTGTATATTGGGCAGGCGACAGAGAAGCAAATCCGTGGATTACGGCCTATATCGGACATTTCTTGTTGGCAGCACGTGAGAAAGGATTTGCGGTTGATGCCGATGTGCTGAAACGTTGGATTCAGTATCAGAAGAACCGCGTAAAAAATGGTGCAGATACGTACGAAGTGCGTGCATATCAACTTTATACGTTGGCGTTAGCGCAAAATGCAGATATAGCAGCTATGAATAGAATGCGTGAAACAAAGGAGCTAACTTCTGTTGCTAAATGGTGTTTGGCTGGTGCGTACGCCGCAAGCGGAATGAAAAATATTGCGCAGGAACTCACTTTTAATCTTTCCACAAATGTAAATAACTACTGGGGCGGTGTCACTTACGGTTCTGCTTTGCGTGACGAAGCTTTGATACTAGAGGTGATGTTGCTAATAGGAAAAAAAGAGTTGGCTTTTGAACAGGCACAACAAATTTCCAATCGTTTGCTACAAGAGGAGATTTTTAATACTTATTCAACCGCGATGGCACTGATGGCATTGTCAAAATTGTCGGAAGAGAGTAGCGGAACGATGAGTTTTGCATATCAATTTGAAGGTGCTGAATCGGTAGAAAATAGCACTAAGACTATCTGGAGCAAATCTTTGAAAGGAGCGAAAAATAAGGGAGTGGTTGCACTTAAAAATCGGGGAAAAGGTACACTTTATGCTTCTTTGATTACCCGTGCACAACCATTAATGGATACTCTTCCTGCCGTGAATAACAGCCTCAAAATTGAGGTAAACTATACGGATTTAAATGGAAATCAGATAGATGTGAATTCGTTGCCTAAGTCAACAGATTTCTTTGCCTATATAAAGATTTCTAATACCCATCATTCAGAGTCTTTCTCCGATTTGGCGCTTACTTATAGAGTTCCTTCAGGATGGGAAATCTATAACGAAAATCTCTTCTTTGAAAAAGAAAAAACAGAGAAAAATTTTGATTATCAGGAGATTCGTGATGATATGGTGCTGACATATTTGGAAATTCCTAATGGTAGAACTAAAATTATCAAACTACGTTTGCAAGCTTCGTATGCTGGGGAATTTAACCTTCCTGCTATAACGTGTGAATCGATGAGTAATCCTAATGCTTATGCTCGTACAGCCGCAAAACGTATAATTGTAGAAACAAATTTTTAATCAGTATATATGAATAAAAGAAAGAATATTAAGCCGTTAGAAGTAAATGTATTGCATAGTGCACCAGAAAATCAGATGAAAAAGAGATTTAGTTATCTTGCCGTTATATCAATTTTTCTCTTCTCTTTTCTTCTTTATGCCAATACATTTCATCATGGTTGGGTGCTTGATGATTATGGTGTGTTTGTTGAAAATAGGTATGTAACAGCAGGTGTTGAAGGTTGGAAAGATATTCTAACACATACATATCGCGATGGCAATGGATTTTTTAGTGATAAACTCTATCGCCCAATTTCGCAGATGATGTTTGCTTTGGAGTGGGAAATTATGCCAGAGACGCCAGGTTTTTATCACCTTATGAATACGTTGTATTACGCTCTTACTTGTGTGTTGACTTTCGTATTTTTAAGAAAGATTCTAAAGAGTTATTCTCCTTGGATCCCTTTTCTTATCACACTTCTGTTTGCTGCACATCCTATTCATACCGAAGTGGTTGCAAATATTAAAAGCCGTGATGAAATTGTTTCAGTACTCTTTGTTATGCTTACGTTGCTTTCCTCATTGTCATTAGTCTCAGCCACAACAAAATCTCGTAGGTTGCTCTGCTGGTGTGCAATGATTTTCTCCTATTTGTTTGCCCTCTTTACTAAAGAGAGCGCTATTACCCTGCTGGCTTTGCTCCCGCTAACACTCTATTTCTTTACCGAAGCGCGCACTAAAGATTACATAACTATTATGGTACCCATGGTTATTGCTGCCGCTTTTTTTATGTTTGTACGCCAGCAAATTCTCAATGCATCACCCTATACAGGTGATTTGTCTGTTGCAATTGTTGATAATTACTTCTATGACGAAAATCTGATAACATCTTGGGCAACAGCTATTTTCCTCCTTGGTAAATATCTATTACTGCTTTTTATTCCCTATCCGTTAGTGTGCGATTATTCATATAATCAGCTTCCATTAACCAATTTTGCCGATTTCTCAACCTTGCTATCATTACTTGTCTATTTGGCACTTTTTATCTTTGCTGTTTTCAAAATTAAAAAGAAAAGCCCAATTTCATACGCTATCTTTTTCTTCATTATCACGATGAGTATTTATAGTAATTTGGTGGTGAAAATTGGTTCTTCATTTGCGGAGCGTTTTCTCTATTTCCCCTCTCTGGCATTTTGTATTGCCATTGTGGTTGCTATGTATCAGCTTTTTAATCATAAAAGAAAAGAGGCAGAGGTTTCTTTCGTTAAATATAATAAATCATTGATTTTTATTGTTTTATCTATTTTAATTAGTTTCTCTTCACTTACGGTAGCGCGCGCAGCAGAATGGAAAGACCAATATACGCTGTTTGGTTCGGACGTGAAAAAGTCTGAAAATAGTGCACATTTACGGCTCTATTGGGGATTGGCATTGTACGACAAAGCGATAGAGTACGAGGAGAAAAATATGGCAGAAACTCGTTTGAATGTTACTCAAAGTAATAATCAAAACTATTTGAAATATCTTCGTGAAGCAGCAAATCAATTTTGGAAAGCAACAGAGATTTATCCCAATTATGCGCAGGCATACGAGCAGTTAGGTTTAATCTATATGCGAATTGGAGAGAAAATTGGAGCACAAACCGCTGTCGATACAGCAGAATTTTGTTTGCAAAAATCTATAGCTCTGTTGCCCGAAATTTCATCTGTAAATAGTAATCTCGCAAAAATTTACTTTATGCGCCAACAATATGACGAGGCAAAGAAACATTATCTTGTTGCAATTCAGTCAGATCCACATTTTGTAGATGGATATTTCAATTTAGGAAGTGTGTATGGAGTAACGGCACAATATGATTCTTCGCTCTATTATTATCAAAAAACTATAGAATTAGACCCCAATTTTTATAGTGCGTATGCGTATATGGGATTGACATACGCCAATTTACAAAAATATGATGATGCGATCTCTGTTTACGATGAAGCTATAAAGAGAGAATCCAAGAATGTTTTAGCTTATATTCTGAAATTGAGAGTTTTAATTATTCAGGAGAAGTGGAATGAGGCTCAAACGTTGGCGGAAGCAGCTTTGCAATTTTCTCCTTTCGATTCAGAATTACTAATGTTGTACGGAAAGATTTTGGTGGCGATGCAAAATGATACAGCCGCACTACAAGCATTTTCGCAAAGCATTCAGTATAACCCCCGAATGGTCAATGCCTATTTGGAAAAAGCTGCAATTTTTGAACGGCGCGGAATGGCTGATTCAGCCCAAATATATTTGCGTGCCGCACAAACAATAAAATAAGGAGTTTTTCGTTAACACTGCGCTAATTTATTATAATGAATCAACATAAACAACAGATACAACAGATTAAACAACGATTTGGCATTGTGGGGTTTGACGCAATGTTGGACCGCGCAATTAATATCGCAATTCAGGTAGCACCAACCGACCTCTCTGTATTGATTACAGGTGAAAGCGGCGTGGGTAAAGAGGTGTTTTCAAAAATTATCCATGAAAATAGTCAGCATAAAAGAGGAAAGTTTATTGCAGTGAATTGTGGGGCAATTCCCGATGGAACTATCGATTCGGAACTTTTTGGACACGAAAAGGGTGCATTTACGGGTGCTATTGATGCACGTAAAGGATATTTTGAGGTTGCTGATGGCGGAACCATTTTCCTTGATGAGGTCGCTGATTTACCTTTGGCAACACAAGTACGTCTATTGCGCGTTTTGGAAAATGGCGAGTTTATTAAGGTAGGTTCTTCAACTGTGCAGAAAACTAAAGTGCGTGTTGTGGCTGCTACTAATGTGAATGTGAGAGAAAAAATAGCTCGTGGCCAGTTCCGTGAGGACCTCTTTTATCGTTTAAATACAGTGCCAATCCATATTCCCGCATTGCGTGAACGTAAAGAGGATATTTTCCCACTTTTCCAAAATTTTGCTATCGATTTCGCAGAAAAAAATAACCTTCCACCTATACAACTAACACCTGATGCTAAAGAGATGCTGACCAATTTCGCTTGGCCCGGAAATATTAGACAACTCCGTAATATTACGGAGCAAATTTCTATTATTGAGGTAGATAGAGAAATCAATGCTGAAATTTTATCTCATTATCTCGATACCCATAGAGCTGCAGGATTGCCAGTTTTATTTCCTAAAGATGCTTCCAGTAATGATACTTCTGCTTTTGAACGCGAATTGGTATTCAAGTTCTTGGGTGACCTTAAAAAAGAGGTGGCAAATTTGAAGGATATGGTGATGCAAATGAGAAATGAACCTGCGAAAAAGATTGAGATTCCTTCGCGAATCGATTTGTCAGAAAACCCTTACGAGGAACCCATTCGCTATGAGTTGGAAGTGGAACCTGATTCGCATCAAATTGAAATAGAGGATACTGTTGTGTGTGAAAATCCTTTGTCGCTGATTGATGTGGAGAAAGAACTAATCCAAAAAGCTCTTCTAAAACATAATAATAAAAGAAAATTGGCCGCAGAAGAGTTGGGAATCTCTGAAAGAACTCTCTATAGAAAGATTAAAGAGTATAATATCCAATAATAATTTTCCCAATTTTTATCCATAAAAAAAGGTTGACTAAAATAGAAGTCAACCTTTTTTTGAAACCAAATCTATAATTAATGGCATTCAATACCTGTTTTGGCTCCTGCAATGGTTATAACTGTGTTCATAGAAGAACATTTAACATTAGCTTCTTCGTTATTGAAAGTGTATTCACTAACAACTTCGTCGTTAAGCCATTGTTTGCAATGACATTCTTTATTGCAAGAGGTTGAAAGAATGGCTACAGAAGCACATAAACCTAAAATTAAAAATGCTTTTTTCATAGTTCGTTGATTTTATTAGATGATAATTTTGGCAAAAGTAACAATAAATGGTATAGATAGCATAATGATTAACTTTTTTTAAGGAAAATACCCATTTATCGAATTAGAGTTATATTTCCTTTCGTTTTATACTTAGCATGACTTTCTCCGACACAAACTCCTTCATAGTAGTAATCGTAAACGCCTGGAGGACAGTTTTTTCCCTTATATTTTCCGTCCCAACCCTCCTCTATATTTTGAGTTTCAAAGATTAATTCTCCCCAACGGTTATAGATGCGGAAAGTGAATGATTCAATGATTTCGCTGCGCACAAAGAGTTTGTCATTTTTCCCATCTCCGTTGGGTGTAAATGCGTTAGGAATGAAAATAAGGGGTTCACCACAATACTTTTCTGTTACTTTTACATATACGGTATCCCACATCTTGCAGCCAAAAATGTCAGTTACTTCAACCATAAATGTAGTTGTGTGAGTAGGACGAGCAGTGGTCGTCGCTTCATCAGGATTATCTAAGTTCTCTTCAGGTGTCCAAGTATATTGATATGCGTAACCATCGTTAAAAGTGGTGCAGAAAAGGGTTATCGTGTCGCCATAGAAGATGTCGTTTTCAGAAGCCCACGCTTCGATGGTGGTGGGGAAAGTTCCTGTTTGCTTGGTTACGGTAATCGATTCTACAGCGGTACAGCCGTGCTCCGAAGTGATAGTAACGGTGTAAGTCATAGTGGTTGGCGGAAGTATCCAAGGCTGCGCACTATCTTCTCCCGAAACAATATGTTCCTCAGGAGACCATTGATAAGTATAGTTGCCACTATTGGCTTCTAACGGAATCTGAACCGATTCTTCAAAGCAACTCACAACGGTTTCTGGCAGATTTACTTCAATCTCTTCAATTCTGACAATAACAGAAGCAACTTCTTCACAATCTCCCATTTTGATCTTTAAGTATAAAGGAGTTACGGAATTTGAAGGAGTATAGGTTAGAATAGGATTGTAAGGATCTGAGTTTAAAGTGTTAGAGAAGTTGAAATTTGTTGACCACTGGAAGGTCGCATTAGCGGGTGCAATCATCTGTGGATCAATAGTGATAGATGAGTCCGCGCAGCAGAAAATTTCGGAAGGCAAAGTGTATTGTATTGCCGATGGAAATACCCACTGTTGTAGAGTATCGTAGCAGATTCCGTTGGAAATGTAACAAGTGTAAAGGGTGGGCTCTGTAGGTGCAACAAACGGGTTGGAAATAGTGGAATCGTTCATTGCAATATTGGGCGACCACTGATAGGTTACTACACCACTTGGCGCTGGTGGAATACCCATCTGTATAGCCATGTTGTTACACATATAAAGCGTGTCAAGTTCTATGGTTGTGTTACCCAAAATTAGTATATCCTGCTGGATGGTGTCCGCAAAGTTACAGCTACCTGCATCTTGCGCAATTAGAGTTATAGTATAGGTTCCTGGTGTGTTGTATGCGTGTGCTGGCGATATCTCTGTCGAGGTTGTCCCATCTCCAAAATCCCAAAAATAGGTTGTGCTGTTGCTAATCTCTTGTGAGTTATTGGTGAAATTGATGGTTGTCGGAGCACAGTCGGTTGTTAGAGCATCAAATTCGGAGATAACCACCGGAAGATTGAAATCCATCTTTATCAAAGCTAAGTTGCAGTTGTGACTATTGTTGGTCTGCGACCAAACTCCAGCAGTTGTTGGGAAGTTGCTATGACCACCGCACCCTGCGCACACCGCCTGATAGATGCGCCCTTTGTTGTCAAAACGACTCGTTCCACCGTCAACGTGTTCGTCACCACCGCCCAAAGCATTGTCGCTTCCGAAAAAGGTTGCGTACTCTAACGATGAGGCGTCGTCGCTGATGCAGATGAAGTAATAGTCGTTATTATCAGTGGTGTTTTGTAAGGCATCTGCTGTTATGGGTAAGCCAGTAGTGCCACCAAATCCATTAATACGAATCGATGCCCAACCCGACATATAGATTTTGTTGCACAAATCAACCAAAAGCGCTGTCGGCGAAATATCTGGACCGTATGTGTATGTGCCAAATTCTGTGGACCAAATTACACTGCTCAAGTTTTGTTCCATCTTAGTAATGAATTGTCCATTTCCTTGGTGCCATTGTGCATTGATAACCCAATTCTGTTGTTCATCTTCAGTTTGTCCATAAATATGAGGAAATCCTTGCTTATCACATTTCACCAAGTATGCTTGGTCATAGTTTGCACGCCCTAAGTAAGTGGAGTGAAGTAGTGTGGAGCCATCGTTGCTGATGTGCGCTATAAAACCATCAACCCCACCAGGTTGTACATTTTGGTAAGCGGGGTATTGCGTTGGAAGGTTTTCGGAGGTTGTGCCACCGCAGAAATAGATGCTATTGTCATCACAAATGTTCAAACTATAGCCTGCGTCCATGCCTGAACCACCAAAATATGTACTCCAAACCATATCCGTTAGGTTGTAATTCATTTTAAAAAGAATTGCCTCGCGCATATTTCCATTGTTTTGAGGGCTAAATGCATTCGCCGTAGTGGGAAAATTGGTGGAGTTGGTCGTCGATACAACATATACGTTGCTGTTCTTATCCAAAACAATCTCGCCGCGGCACTCATCAGCATAGTTCTTTCGCAGCGGAATATCTGATGTGAGAAGTCCATCGTTTCCGCTTCCTCCTACAAAGGTAGAGCCTAAAAGTTGCGTGCCAGTGTTGTTGAGTTTTACAATAACGATATCGCTTCCATTTCCATAATTAATGGAGTTGCTCAAATTCAGGTTTGTCCCCCCTTGAAATTGGTTTTGAAAGGCGTTGGCAGTTGTTGGAAAATTGAAGGAACTTGTGGTTCCAAAGATGTAAAGTTCTCCATTTCGGTTACATACCAAACTATGTGGTTGCTCGGAAAAATTTCCCCCGATATAAGTGGAAAAAAGTAGGTGTGAGCCCGAAGCATTGAATTTGGAAACGGCAATATCACAAGCACCACCAGCGTAGTTAATCTGGTACGCTCCTGTTGAAGTAGGATAGCCTGTGGCAAAAGCAATTCCACCACCAAAGGCATTCCCAGCATTGTCGTAAGTGGCTGTAAATCCCCAATTGTCAGCCGTAGAACCTGTATAGGTTGAGAAAACAAGCGTGGGATCTATAATAAGTGGATAGTTCGGATTGTAATCCCCTATGCTGAAGCGAATTTCATTCTTCGTTAGTTTGTATTCACTTGATATGTAGTGCTTTTCTCCGTTGATGATTTGAAAGGAAATTGGTGCCAACTCACGAATCTCACCAATAGAGGTGTGAATAATTAAATTCCCCCTTTGAAGCGAAAGTTTCTCTATTCCCTCAAATTCTAAAACAATATCGGAGGGTTTGGCGTGAGCAGCTACGTGAAATTCATACTTTATTGTGCCGTTGGCTTGCGTGTAACAAAGATCAATGCCAGAATAGAGCTCTTTATAAATAATCTCCTTAAAAAGAGGAACTTCACTACTCCAATATTTAGGGTTGTTCCCTAAAAAATAGTTGTGATAATGTTCATATTTCTCTTTTTCAGAAAATTCAGGGTTAGCGTTCGCATTTTTAAAATGAACTTTGTATGCGTGTGCGCTAACGGATGAACGTTTTATCTCTTTGTTGAATTTTTGCTGATGAAATTGCTCCCACTCTTTCCCATTTAAAAAAACGTATGTTATACATCGCTCTTCCAAAAATACTGCACCACCATTCAAATTGGCTTTATAGCGAATTTCTTCTTCCCATTGACCTAAATTCTTAATAAATGCAATTGATTTGTGGTCAGGATTTTCATGTCCACAAAGAGGTAGGGTACAAAGGAAAATTACTATAAATAGGAGAGGGGATAGTAATTTTATAAAAGATTCTTTCATAATGCTAAACCTAATGCTATAATCGGCAAAAATACTACTTTTTTGAATGCAAAGATTTCAATCTTTAGGAGGTTCTTCAATAAAAAAGCACCCGTTTGGGGTGCCTTTCTATTGAAGTTTATGGTTATGCTTTTGTTTAAGGAAGAGCCTCTTTTTGGGGTTGTTCCTCTTTCTCGATATTGCTGTTTCGCGTGAAATACATTATTGTGGAAAGTAGCATAAATAAAATAAGTGTACCAGATAGCAAAGCAAAGTTTTCTAATTGTAATAGTACGAAGTTGATAGCGTAGAAAAGAGCAACAAAAATCCCTAAAAGATATGCAGCTTTGTTCTTTAAAATTCCACGGAAATAAAGTGTAAGTGCTATTGTGGTCATCAATGCAGCAATTAGGTAAGATAGTCCGAAGAGGATGAATTCTGAAAATGCGAGCAAAAGCGCATAGAAAAGAGCTAATGATAAACCGATGACAGCATATTGGATAATGTGAATTTTCTTTTTGGTGATAAACTCTACTAGTAATCCAGCTACAAAAACCATAATGATAATTAAAATGCCATATTTTGTAGAACGTTCCGCTTGAAGGTATGGGTCGGCAGGGTCAAGGAATGTTACAGCCATACTGTTGGCTGCATTCGATGTGTTTATTCCTAAAACTGACCATTCGGCAGTGAAACCTTTGTCGGTGATTGTACGTTTTGTAGGAAGAAAGTCTCCATTAAAACTAGGATGAGGATATGTAGATTCCATTTTTAGAGTCGTATGATTTGCTGATGCAATGAAATCAATCGATTCAGTTCCTTTTACTTCAAGGTCAATATGAAAATCAAGATTATCTCCTGCCTGTAAATCTTCAGGTAGTTTGATTGTGGTAGATAGAATGTTATTATAGTCATCTTGTATCACATCAAATGTGTATTCTTGATTAAAAAAGATAAGTTTAGGTATAGATGTAAGTCCTTTAAAATCGGAAATTTCAAACTGCAAGTCACAAAATTTCTGATTGCACAAACTATCAGAAGCAATGAAGTTTCCAGAAATCTGGATAGTAGAGTTATACACAAGAATTTCGTATATGGAACGACGCAATGTCTCAACATTGACTTTTGTGTCAAAATCTAAACGATTGGCTTTTTCGTATATATGAGTTTCCTCATTGTTATTATTGGTGGTTATCGTTCGGGGGTAATGTAGTTTAGGCGCTGATATTACTTGATCCTTTGCTGTTGCATTAGCAATTTCTTCTTTGATAGTCTCCTTAGTTTGTTCCCGTTCTATAATGGTACCTTTTATCATTGCTAAAGGGATGAGAAGAAGTAGTATTATGATAGCAATGATAGTTAATTTTAATGTGTTTGAAAAGTAAGCTTTGAAATTTTGTGACATAAAATTGGATTTTAGGTTTTTATAAAAGGGTAAACGAGAATGAAATATAATATATTGTATGAGAGAAATAAAAAAGACGCCATTGGAAATGACGTCTTTCGATTATGAGTTTTGAATAGAATATTAGTTTGCAATAACGCCGAAGAGGATACACGCAATGATAAAAGTAAACGCAATGTTGAAACCTTGTGCGGCAAGAAATGCTTTGAGAGATTGACGATTCTCTTTGGAGAAAATCTCTTTAAAGCGAGTTTCTAAACCGATGCATACAAAAGCAATTGAGAAAAATATTCCTTGGAAATTCTTCGCTAAGGATTTATACTTGATGGTTTCGCCAGCAATTTCAGTGCTTCCAGAGAACCAGATGCTGAAAATGACAGAGGCAAGTACCATTCCAACAACAAATTTTGGGAAACGTTCCCAAATAACAGCTGCTGTTGTTTTTTCTGTGTTTTGCGTGCCGCGCAATGACCAATAGAGCGAGATAAAGAAAGCGGCAACACCAATGAGAACATTTTGTGAAGCTTTAACAATAACGGCTGTCTCTCCAGCGGTTTCTCCAAGAATTCCACCTGATGCAGCAACAGCAGCTGTCGTGTCAATGGTACCACCAATCCATGCTCCTGCTACCTGTGCCGCTGCCGTCGGATTGTCGAAAAGTAATGGTAGAATCCAATTGCAAAGTAAAGGCATAATGTATAGCATCGGAATTGCAATAACCATCACCAGCGAAATGACATAACTCAACTTTTTCTGGTCACCTTTGATAGTACCACAAGTGGCAATAGCGGCAGAAACTCCACAAATGCTGACAGAGCTCGCTAACATTGTGGCCATTTCGTCATCAACTTTAAAAACTTTGCGTGAAATCCAAAAGCCGAAGTACCAAACACAAATTACTACAAATAACGCCTGTGCAAGCCCAAAAGCTCCCGATTTCATAATCTCTCCAAAAATAACTGTTGCACCTAAGCAGACAATTCCGATTTTAATGTAAAACTCACTCTGAATGGCAGGCTTTAACCAATCTGGAACCTTGAAAAAGTTGCTGATAATCAGTCCGAAAAGTACAGCAAAAAGTACCGATTCTAAGCCATATTTCTTACAAAATGGAATACTTGCAAAGAGTTGAGCAAGAAGTGTCAATACAAAAATGACAAAAAATGAGAGAAAAATGTTTTTAAACGATTTTCGTGAAATAACTGCGGAAAGATAAACAATAGCTAGTAAAAAAAGAAAAGTAATACCTGTGTTAATCCATCCCGAAGCCGTTGCTAGTGATGCAACGTTAAGCATCTTGATGTCATTCATAAAGGAGGGTGCAATTGTGATAAGAAATAGGATGATAAACCCTAAAACTACAACTAACCATTCTTCGTTGATAAGAGGTTTTTTTTGAGAAGATTTCATAAGTTATCTGTTTTTGTTAAAATTTAACGGAAAGCATAGCGTTAAAACCATGTCCTAATTTGTTGTTTTTCTGGATATTGCGTAAAGTGTAGTTGATGTGCAGGTTGAGATGCTTTTCTGGCCACCAATCCAATCCTACAGAATAATAACTTGATGCGCCATTTTCAGCAGTAATATCTTTTTGATAAAAGTCGTAACGAAGTACAGGTCTCATTTTTTGTTTTACAGAGCTCTTTTCACCCCAACCAAAGTTGAACCAATAGCCAGCAGTAATATAAAACCCCTGAGTGGTGATGTCATATTTTTCAATGGCTTCAATCTCCTCAACAGAAATAGTGCGGGTGAGGCCTGTTTTACCCCATATATATTCTCCACGCACAGTGAGGTTGTCATTTTTATATTCTGCACTTCCACCAAATCTCAATCGCAAAAGATTGTCCATCACGTCATTATTGTATCTTCCCCAGTATGCAGAACCAGCAAGAACAAAATCTTTTACAAAAGGTCTGAACTCAAGACGTCCCGCAATATCTTTGGCCATATTGTCGGTTTTGATATTTACACCGTTTCCTCCAAATACACCTACATAATAAGTCAAGAGAGGGTGTTTTTGTCCGTTGCGTTCAAACTGTGCTAATGTGCCGTAAAGTTGTACACCAATTTCGCGCCCCATACTTACATTGCTGAGTCCGCTAATATCTTTATATCCTGAAAGTGCGGTGATTACTTGTGCATTGTCTGTAAATTCCAAGTCAAGTGGCGAGTATGGATTCTCTAAAGAAAATGGAGTTTTGAATTGTCCCGCTTGCAGATTGATATATTGACAAAGTTTTATCTTCATAAAAGCATCTGCAATTTTGGGTGAGTTGGCAAAATCTATCTGAACACGGAACTCAAGTCTCGGATTTATCTTCCCTTTAAAATCCAAACGTGCACGGCGAATCTGGAAAGCACTATTCTCGGCAATTACACCATCGTTATTTTCTTGGTGACTATAATCATATAAAAAATTGACATAACCACCAATTGTTAAGTACTCACTGATGTGGAATTTTCTCTCCTTCTTCTCTTTTTTCGGTTCCTCTCGAGAGGTTGTTGTTGTGTCGGTTTGAGCCATTGCGTTTCCAATAAAAAATACGCATAAGAGGGAAATGGCTAATTTGTGTAAATGTTTTTTCATAAAGATTGTTGTATTTAACGAAATCACAATCTACAAAAGTAGTGAAGATTCATCAATAAATTGTCATATTTTATATTTTCAGATGAAAAATATAAATTTTTACTGTCATATTATGTGTAAATAGTTGATTATAAATCGATTTTATTTTTCGTTTTTTTTAAAAGAAAAATCTGAATTAATCAATGAAAATTGTACTTTTGCCGCATTAAATATGAATTATGACAGAACTCATCTTCTATTTCTTGTTGTCAATCTTCTTTTGTACGACAATTTTATTTCTGTTTTTATATCTGAGATGGCGATGTAAATATAAAAAGTTGTTGAAAAAAAGTTTGAATAACTCTTCCGAAAATTTTGAGTTAATGGATCCCTCTTCATTTTTGGGTGCATCTTCTGGAAATGAGCTCGAAGATGCTCTTATGAATAGTTTACATGAGATGTTTGAAAATGATAAAGTTTATATAGATAGCAATCTTTCATTGTCAGATTTAGCAAAGCGTTTAGGAGTTAGTAGAACCCTCCTTTCTCGCACTATTAATACAGTAACGCAGCGCAATTTTCCAACACTTTTAAATGAGTATCGAGTAAAGGAAGCGGTACGATTACTGAAAGATGAAAAGTTTCAGAATTATAAAATGGAGATTATTGCTGAGATGTGCGGATATCGAAATCGCCAAGTGTTCCATTCTGCATTTAAGCGTTGCGTTGGTGTAACCCCAATTCAATTTCGCGAAATGACCAAAGAGGAAGCAAAGTAGAGCTATCCTTTTGTAGTAGGTTAATTAATTTTATGTATTTATGCGTTTTTTTTGTTAATTTTGCAAGCGAGATTTTCTATGCAATTTTTCCATGTCAAAGATATATAATTATCTAGATAAAATAAAAGAAGGATTTTTTTCTACTCGCAAAAAAACGACAAGAATTGCTTTTATAGATGTTGAAGTTGGGGTTGTAGATCAAAGTGTTTACGATTATGGCGCTTGTGATGAGGTGCAGAATGAGTTACACTCCTCTTCAAAAAAACAGTTTTCTGAATTTATTGCTGAATCTAAATTTATATGTGGGCATAATATTCTTCGCCACGACTTGAAATATCTTTCAGATATAACATCTATTAAGGAGAAAGAGCCTATAGATACGTTGTTTCTATCTCCGTTACTATTCCCCAAAAGACCTTATCATAAGCTGCTGAAAGATGATAAATTGTTAGTTGACGAGTTGAACAATCCCTTGAATGATTGTAAAAAAGCGAGAGATCTTTTTTATGCAGAAGTTGAGGCGTTTAATAATTTGTCAGAAAATCTGAAAGCTATCTATTGGGGGTTATTACATAACTTCACGGAATTTCGTGGATTTTTTAACTACTTACAATTCAATACAGATGTTGATGATTTGAGCTCGTTGATTAAGAGGGAGTTCTCCTCTTTAATATGTAAACAAGCTCCGCTATCTTCCCTATGTAAAGGTTATCCGTTGGAGTTGGCGTATGCCTTAGCATTAATATCCACGCAAGATTCAATTTCTATCACTCCGCCTTGGTTGGCGTACAATTTCCCTTACATTACCAATGTTTTGAAACAATTGACGAATACGCCTTGTACGGATTCGTTATGCGGATATTGTCGCGAGAAGTTTGATGTTCATAAAGGATTGCAAACTTTTTTCGGTTATAATGAATTTCGTACTTTTGAAGGGGAAACTTTGCAAGAAAAGGCTGTGAAAAGTGCTGTAAAAGGTGAGTCGCTCTTGGCTGTGTTTCCGACAGGAGGCGGAAAGTCTCTTACGTTCCAATTACCAGCATTGATTTCTGGTCAAGCAATGCACGGACTAACCGTCGTTATCTCACCATTGCAATCCCTGATGAAAGATCAAGTGGATAATTTGGCGGCAAGAGGCATAATTGGGGCAGTTACAATTAATGGATTATTAGACCCAATTTCTCGTGCAGATGCGTTTGAACAAGTGGAGAATGGAAAAGCTTCGCTACTCTATATTTCTCCTGAAATGTTGCGCTCTAAAACTATCGAAAGGTTACTCGTCGCAAGAAATGTCGTGCGATTTGTAATTGATGAGGCACATTGTTTCTCCTCTTGGGGACAAGATTTTCGAGTAGATTATTTATATATAGGAGATTTTATCCGAAAATTACAAAAAAAGAAAAATAATGATACTATAATTCCTGTTTCCTGTTTTACTGCTACCGCAAAACAGAAGGTTATTACTGATATTTGTGATTATTTTAAACGAAAATTAGATCTTTCGTTTCAGTTGTTTACAACACCTTCGGTACGAAAAAATTTACATTATTCTGTTTTATATGCAGAAACTGAAGATGAAAAGTATAGTTTCCTAAGGGATTTAATACTTGCTAATTCCTGCCCAACTATTGTATATGTTTCTAGAACAAAGAAAACGATAGATTTGGTCCAAAAATTATCGAAAGATGGATTCTCAGCGTTGCCGTTTAACGGTAAAATGGATCCTAATGAGAAGATTGCCAATCAGAATGATTTTATGGCAAATAATGTTCAGGTTATGGTGGCAACTTCTGCGTTCGGAATGGGCGTTGATAAAAAGGATATCGGTTTGGTTGTCCATTACGATATTTCAGATTCTCTTGAGAATTATGTCCAAGAAGCAGGGCGAGCAGGTAGAGACCCAAGTTTGCAAGCCAAATGTTATGTGCTTTATAGCGATAAAGATCTGGATAAGCATTTTTTGCTACTCAATCAAACAAAGGTGAGTATAAGTGAGATTCAACAGGTGTGGTCAGCAATAAAAAAATCCACGCGTAACCGGAAAAAAATTTGCTGCTCTTCTCTCGAAATTGCGCGTCAAGCTGGGTGGACAGATGAGGTAACAAGTGTGGAGATGCGCGTAAGAACAGCAATTTCAGCTTTGGAAGAAGCTGGCTATGTAAGTAGAGGAAATAATGTACCTCAAGTTTTTGCTACAGGAATTTTGGTGAAAAATATGGAGGAAGCCCGTGAACGTATTATAAATTCCAGCTTGTTTGAAAATGAGAAGGAAAAACAGGTGGCAATACAGGTGATAAAGTCCCTAATTACAAAAAAATCTGTAGCAAAATCTGTAAGTGGTGAAGCGGAATCAAGAATCGATTACTTGGCAGATATGCTCGGCTTGTCAAAAGCAGAGGTGATTGGTACGATAAATGTTATGCGTCAGGAGAAAATCCTCGCAGATTCTAAAGATATGTCTGTCTTTATTGATAGCTCAGAAATTCGTCCTAAACAGATACTCGAAAAGTTCGCGCGATTGGAAAAGTTTCTTCTGACAATAATTGCAAATTTAGAAGAGGATTTGTCTTATAAAGAATTAAATGAAAGGGCATTACAAGATAATCTTCATTCTAATATCAAGCAGATTAAAACCATTTTTTATTTCCTATCCATAAAATCTTATATTAAGGTGGTGAATAAGAAAGGCGAAAGAGTGGAGTTAGGCTTAAATAAAGATTTTGAGACAATGATGCAAAAATATGAACGCCGCATTGATATCTGTAGGTTTATCATTGAGAGTTTATATAAGTTAGCATCTCTGAATAAATTTCTATCTAAAAATGATGAGATATTGGTGCCATTTTCGGTAAATAGTTTGTTGAATGAGTATCAGCAAAAATGTAACAATATCTTCAATCAACAAGCCAATTGTTATATCTCTGATATTGAAGAGGCTTTGTTGTATTTGTCAAAGATTGGCTCGTTGAAATTGGAAGGCGGATTCTTGGTGGTTTATAATGCTCTTGAAATCAATAGGTTGAAAGACTTGAAGTATCGCTATAAATTAGAGGACTATAAAATATTAGATGAGTTTTATAAACAAAAAATTCAGCAAATTCATATTGTAGGTGAATATGCTAATTTAATGGTTAGAGATTATAATGCTGCTTTGCAATATGTTTATGATTATTTTCAGTTGGATTTCAAAAAGTTTATTCATAAATATTTTAAAGGAGATAGAGTTAAGCAAATAGAAAAGAATATTACTCCCCAGAAGTATCATCAATTATTTGGAGAATTGTCTGAAAAACAACGGCAAATTATTAATGATAATCAGTCAAAGTATATTGTAGTTGCAGCAGGGCCAGGAAGTGGTAAAACTCGAGTTCTTGTTCATAAATTGGCGTCCTTATTACTATTGGAAGATGTTAAGCATGAGCAACTTCTGATGTTGACATTCTCTCGAGCATCAGCAACAGAGTTTAAACAACGGTTGATAGATTTAATTGGGAATGCAGCCCATTTTGTTGAAATAAAAACGTTCCACTCTTATAGCTTTGATCTTCTTGGAAAAATTGGAAATATTGATGAGGTGCAAGATGTAGTGGCAAAGGCTGTTGAACTTATCGAAGCGGGCGAGGTTGAACCAGGTAAAATTAATAAAGTCGTTCTTGTGATTGATGAAGCACAGGATATGGATAAAAATGAATACCGTTTAGTCAGAGCTTTGATGAAGAATAATGAGGAGATGAGAGTGATTGCCGTTGGTGATGATGATCAAAATATTTATCAATTCAGAGGTGCCAATAGTCAATATATGATGTCGCTAATTACGGAGATGAATGCTACAAAATATGAGATGGTTGAGAATTATCGTAGTGTACCTGAAGTTGTTAATTTTGCTAATCAGATTGTTAGTAAGATTGATAATCGTATGAAAAGTTCTCCTATCATATCTGTTTTAAAAGAGAAAGGCGATGTTAGAATTGTAAAATGTGATTCGGAAAATATCGAAACCCCATTGATAAATAGATTCTTACAGTCATACTGCGGTGAACGAGCGTGTGTATTAACCCGAACTAATGAGGAAGCTGCTTTAATAACGGGTTTATTACTAAAGCATAAAATAAACGCTCGCTTAATCCAATCAATTGATGGATTTAATTTTTGTAATTTAGCTGAAATAAGATATTTCCTAAAACATATAGATGGAAATGGAAAACCAATAGTTATCGACGAGAATTGTTGGCAAGAAGCTAAGGTTAAAACTCTTAAAAAGTATCACAATAGTGCTTGTTTGGACTTTATCGAGGTCTTTTTCGATACTTTTCAAAAATTATATCCAACGAAATATAGAAGTGATTTGCACGATTTTATTATAGAATCTAATATTGAAGATTTTTGCAAAATTTCGGAAAATATTGTTCTTGTATCAACAATTCATAAGGCAAAAGGAAGGGAGTTTGATACAGTTTATATGATGTTAGCAAATGAGTTAGGAAATAATAGCGAAAGAGTTCGAACTTTGTATGTAGGAACTACACGAGCAAAGCGAAATTTGTGCATTTTCTCAAATAGTTCTCTTTTTGATAAAATGGATGCTACGCATGAGACGGATACAGCATTGTACTCAAAACCTGAGGAGATTATTCTTTCTTTATCGCTTCGCGATGTTTTCCTGTCTTTTTTTAAGGATAAGAAAAAGGAGGTTTTAAAGATGCGTAGTGGTGATAAGTTACATTATGCTAATGGTAATTTGTACGCACAATCTGCCGAACCTATTGCTCGCCTTTCAAAAAAGATGTGTCAAGAGATAGCAGATTGGGAAAGTAATGGCTATTTTGTTAATTCTGCAAAAATTGGGTATATTGTAGCTTGGCATGAGAAAGATGAAGAGGAGGAAATCGCAGTAATATTGCCAGAGTTGTTGCTGCGAAAGAGAAAAGATTATTTATAAGTTCAATTGCATTTCCTATGATCGAATCCTCTGTAGCAGAATTTTGTGAATCTTGTTAAAAGATAAAAGTCGGAATGACACATTCCGGAATCGTGACGCCAGAATGATGATTAGGGTAAGTAAACCAATTAGAACTGCTATCCCGAATAGATTGCGCACACTCACCAGCATCGACTGCCGAATCACCTCATTAGTAATTGTGGTGAATGGTAATTGGGAAACGGAAATGTGGCTGATGTCAGAAGCCAACCAAGCGCTGTTCTTACTCATTTCAATTTTGAAAAGATGCCCGAAAAATGCTCCGCCAATAGGGGAGGCGATACCCGTCCGAATCAATCCTAAAACCATTAGAATCTGAAATCTGTGTGGGAAAGGAACATTTCCCTCCATATATGCCGTCAGTGTGATGAAGAGCATGGTGTGTCCAATTCCATTGAAAAGCGAGGGTATGTAAAGTTGCTCTAAAGTGGTGTGGGGAGAAATCAGAAAAAACATTGATATTGCGTACATTGTTGTGAATAAAATGCTTAGGAAGGTCATCTGCTTCGTGTTCCACCCCCATTTTGTAAGCGCAAAATAGGAAAATATACTCCCAATACAGAGTCCTGCAATTGTTATCCAATTTAAATTTGCTAAGCGCATCTCTCCAAAGTTCAATATCGAACCTGTGAATATGTGTTCTAAGACGCTTTGTGAACTGAGCATCAGTCCTGAAATCATAAAAATGATGAGAACGTTCCAAATATTCTGGTAGCAGAAGAGTTGTGGTTCTATGTAAGGGTGGTGAATTGTCATCATCCTTCCGAAATTCAAGCCAAAAGCAAAGAGCGATATCGCTGATGCAATCCTAATATAGGGAGAAACAAACCAATTTAAATAGTCACCATAGATAAAAACGAATGATATGGATCCTAATAAAATTCCCCATAAGAGCATACCCAACCAGTCAACGCTGAGTAACGGCACAGGCGGCTTAAAACGGAAATCTTGCATTGTTATTGCTGAAAGAAGAGCGAGAAATAATAGGGATGCCATAACAAAATAACTAACGTGCTGCCAATTGTAAAGGTGGTTGATATAGATTCCAGAAATGCAACTTAATTCAACACCGCAGAAAACAATTGTGAATACGACAGCAAGAAATGGAGGTAAAATGTGGTTGGGAGATATTTTGGGAAGTGCCGAAGAAACACACTCAAAAGTTCCCCAAAGTTTCAAAATTCCATATAGAAAACTAGCAATCACCAAAAGTGGCATCAATCTACAATGCAAAGTGAAAAGGTTGAGCAGAGCAAGCCCTAAAGAAACCGTTAGGAGAATCTGTCGGGTGGTGAATCTGAACTTGAGGCGGAAAACAATGGGAAATGTACAGGTGATGCCAATAATGCTGGTAAATCCGCACATCATAATATCTTCTCGTATTAATGATAGCGAACCCGCTTGTTGTGCGGAAAGCCCCATGAAAAGCGGATTAGAAGCCTGAAAAACAAGAGGGAAAAAAAGAATAATCCACAGACGAAAACGCTCAGGAATGAAATCCCTAAACATTGGGAAAAATGAGAAGGATTGTTCGTTATTCATTTTATTTCGCAATTTTACATTCTACATTCATACCACTACTCAGTCGGTCTAGGTCTGTAGATTTATTGTTGTCTGTAAATCTGATTTTTACAGGAATACGCTGCTCCACCTTTACAAAATTTCCAGTTGAATTGTCTTGTGGAACAATGGCGTATTGTGCTCCTGTCGCATTGGAAATTGCGGAAACGTAGCCCTCCAATTCTAAATGGGGAATCGCATCTACGGTGATTTTCACTTTCGTGCCATTCTGAATGTGCCTCATCTGCTTTTCCCTGAAATTGGCAACAACCCAGCAATCTTTGTTATTGACTATGGAGACGATGTTTTGACCAGGTTGGATGAGTTCGCCAACGTTGACGTTTTTGCGTGTGGTGTAGCCATCACAAGGAGCAGTGATAATGGTATAGGAGAGATTTAGTTGAGCCAATTTTAACGCGGCTTCCGCAACGTGAATGGCGGCCTGATTCTGATCAAGGCGCTGCGTTTGTTCAGATTTAACCAATTTGGTGCTCTCTTGCTGACGAACTTGCATCTCGTATCTGGCTTTCAATACTTTATATTGGGTTTCTATCACGTCATATTGCTGTTTCGTTACAGATTCTTTCTCTAAAAGTTTCTGATATCGTTGGTATTCAGCTTCTGCATTTTCAAGTTGGATGCGGATAGCATCTAAGTTCGCATCCGAAACGGAGATGTTGTTCTGCGTGGTTTTGATTGTTGTTCCCATCGCCGTTTTTTCTACTAAAGCGTTTTGATAATTGGCTTGTGCTTGAGCAAGTTGCAATACAAATTCGGTATCCTCAATAATCATTAGGGTGTCTCCCTTGCGAACGGGCTGAAATTCATCAAATAGAACTTCCTTGACAAATCCTTGAATGCGGCTGTTCACCGGCACAATGTCCTGCCGAATCTGTGCATTGTCTGTAAATGCTGGGGTACCAATGTGAATGAAAAGTGATAAAATCCATGCTAAACCTGCTAAGATAGCAAGAATGACAATAATGTTGATGATTAATGTTCTCTTTTTTCTGTTTAACTTTACCATAGTGCTTTGAAATATAGGTGTTGATTTAGATTTTTCCGCATAAATAATTGATTCTTATATAATTATATATTATATTGATTTTTGCGTTAACTAGTTCCAATTCGGCAAAAAGTTTTGTGTTGCTGGCATCTAACATATCTGTTAGAAGCGCGAGGTCGTTTTCGTAGCGGTTGTAGGTAACTTCGTAGTTTAAATTTGCCAACTCCAACGTTTTAAAATTGGTTTCTAGCTCGGTAAAAGATTCATCTAACTGTATGTAGGCAGCATGTATGGAGTTGTTGAGGTTTTCTTGATGTGCCTGCAATTCCTCCATCTTCATCATAGTGTTGATTTTTGCAGCCTTAAGTTTGCTGCTACTTTTGTATAAAGATGCGAAATCGTATTGGATTCCAACCCCGACAAACCAGTAGTTGAAGTTGTTGTTCAGAGTGGGGATTTCGATGGTGATAGGGCCATCAAGATGCTCTTGTGCTACAAACGAAATGTGCGGAATCATTGCAGAACGCTCTATCTTTTCAATTTTCTTATGCATATCTACAGCTAAATTTGCTTGTTTTAGAGTTGTGGCATTTTCTAGTGCCCTATTTTGCCATTCCGTTTCTGTATAGGGCAAAATATTCTGCTGAAGACCGAAAGTGTCGGGAATGATTATAACGCTGTCAGATAGTCCTAATGCAGTAGTCAGCTCTTTGTTAAGAATAGCAATGCTGTTTTCGATATGCTTGTATTGCAGTTGCATATTTTCCAATTGGAGCTCGTATCGGGTTTTGTCATTCTTAAGTGCGGCTCCCTGCTCTTGTTTTGCAGCAATATGCTCGATTAACTTTCGAGCTAATTCAATATTCTGTTCGTATATCCGAAGATAATTTCTCATCTTGTAAAGATCTAAAAAATAACCACTTATGAGAAATCGAACTTCGTGCCGTTTTTGCTTGTAATAAAGTTCTGCCATCTGTTCGTTCAATTTCGATAGCTCAATCTTATTTTTGAGTGCACCGCCAGCATAAAGTACTTGTACAATCTCAAAAGAGAAATTGTTCCCGAAATGGGGAATCTCTGCCCTGAAACCATTTGTGAAATTTCGATCCCAGCAGTAGCCGTTTCCTAAATAACTGGCAGAAAGAGAGAGTGATAGATCTGGGTATAAAGAGAGTTGTGCAGAGTTTCTTTCTTCGGAAGCACGGCTCATACCCATTCTGGCAATATGCAGATTCCTGTTGTTGGAGTCTGCTAAAATATATAAGTCGTTAAGAGTGAGTCTCTGCTCTTGGGCAGAGACAATGGTGACAATTGTGCACAAAAAAAGTGTGCACAAGAAAGGAAAAATTTTCATCTCTGTGGTTTAAAATTGATATATAAAGGGATTATTATCTCAGTTTTTCTCATTAATTTTGCAGTTGTTGAACAATTCAAATTTCCGTATTTGTTGTTCGCAACTGACCTGAAAAACAGAGTGTTAGGAAGTTATCGTTTCCATCAAGATATCTTGAGAATACGGGTGTGCAAAGATAAACTTTTTTTTTCAATGGAAAATCAGGAAGTTATTTTTTTCTGTTTAGCACTTTTCCCTAAAGTGTAAACTCCAATCTCAGGAAGCATTCCTACGCGTATGGGAATGCCTGCTGATGCTAAGCCAACGTTGACATATAATATGTTTCCGTCTTGCTCATATTTTCCGCCCCATTCTTGGTAACGAAGTGCGCCAGGCGAAAATTTCCATTTGTCGGTTAGAATCCCTAATTGCATTCCGTGCGTGTGTCCGCTTAAGGTGAGTTGCGCAGGATAATTCCGGTCAAGGGCGTCACGCCAACCTTGGGGTGCGTGCGTGAGTAATATCACAAAATCACTATCGCTTATATTTTGGTAGGTCTTAACAAAATCACCAAAACTGATCGAAGGTTTAGCTGGTGACCAATATTCTAATCCCGCAATAGTTATGCTGTTCCCTATGCTGTCAATGGAAATTTTGCAACTCTCATTGCAGAGAATTTGCCAACCCATCTGTTGTTGAAAATTGATGTTTTGTTCAATATCTTTGAGTCGATCGCTCTCTGTGTTAAAGTGAGCGTAACGGCTATAATCGTGGTTGCCCATAATGGAGAAAACTCCGTACGTGGCGCGAAGTTGATTTAAAATGTTCAAATAAGGAATAATTTCGTCAGATGTGAAATGAACGAGGTCTCCCGTTATGAAAATGAAATCTGCATTCTCTTTATTTATCTTGTTTACAAGATGTTCCATTGCTTTTGTTCCATTCCAAGTACATAGGTGTAAGTCTGATATGTGAACCGCTTTTAGACTGTCAATGGCAAAGTTTTGAGGAAGAATGTTCCAAGTGTGTCGAGTGGTGCGGAAATGTGACCGAGTTGCGTAAAAGGGTAATGTTCCAATGAGTATTGCAAAAAAGAGCATCGTCGAAAGTGGTAAAATTTTCTTTCGAGTTATCAATAAATACTCTGGATTTCCACTCCGCTTTCGGCAGATAAGAGAGATTATTTCCCCACAAATTAATAGTACACAAGAAACTCCTTTTGCCAAATAAATTATGAGAATTGCCCCCAATATGTTTGAATACCAAGTTTTGTTTAAGTGCTGTATTCCAATAAAATAGATGTGTAAAAGATAGATAATAGCTATAGCTGCCGGCAACCAGTATAAAGCAGTGACAACTATTTTACAACCATCTTTTCTTCTTTCGAAGGTGGAATTAAAAAGAGAAAATGTTGATTTAATGCGTATCCAAAGGTAGAGTTCGGCTCCGAAAAGGATGGAGAATATGTAGATTCTTTTGTGGATGGCCGGATTGGCTTTGGCAAATATGATGAACAAAAAGAGGGTTGCAGCAATCCAAATTAGTATGGAGATAAGATACTGTGAGCGGAGATTTAACTTCATTATCTATTGATGTTTTGAAGTGAATAGTATCTGAAATAATCACCTTTCAATGATAAAAGTTCATCATGTGTGCCCGATTCTGTAATTTTTCCCTCTTTTACAAAAAGGATTTTGTTAGCATTTTTAATAGTGTTGAGGCGATGCGCAATAATTATGGCAGTTCGAGTTTTTAACAAGTTGTCAAGTGCTTGCTGTACAAGAAGTTCCGATTCGTTGTCTAATGCTGATGTGGCTTCATCGAGAATCAGAATTTGTGGGTTACGCAAGATGGCGCGCGCAATGCACAAACGTTGGCGTTGCCCTCCCGAAAGTGCGGTGCCACGTTCGCCAATAACCGTTTCGTACTGTTGCGGAAGTTCTTGAATAAACTCATCAGCATGCGCAATTTTTGCCGCCTGAATAACTTGCTCAAGTGTTACATTTTCCATCCCAAAGGTTATATTGTTGAATACGGTGTCGTTGAAAAGTGTAATGTCTTGATTTACAATTCCAAATAGAGCTCGTAAGTCCGAAATTACAAAATCTTTGATGTTTGTACCATCAATTTCAATCGCTCCGAATTCAACATCATAGAACCGAGGAAGTAGGTCCACTAAGGTCGATTTACCGCATCCTGAGGCTCCAACAAGTGCAATTTGTTCCCCTTTTTTCAGCGTAAAATTAATCCCCTTGATAATGTTGCAATCTTGGGCTTGTTGTTGAGTTTGGTACGAAAAACTAACCTCCCGATATTCAATTTTATCTTTAAATTCAGTAATGGGTTTTGGATTCTTGTTTTCAGTTATAATCTCTTCTGAATCAATAATTTCATAAATCCGCGTTGTGCTTGGCCCTCCCTTTTTTAGGGTGTAAAAAATAGTTACTAATTGTTTTGCAGGTGGAAGCATTCGCACAAAAATTAGTATATACATTATGAAAATCTGTGCATTGAGTCCTTGTCCACTGAAAATTAAATTTCCTCCAATGCAAAATACTAAAATCATTGTGATAATGGATAGCATTTCAACCATCGGAGAAGCTAATTCGCTGATAGTGAATATTTTTTTGTTAATTTGATAGTGCTTATCATTCTCCTTTTGGAATTTGTTTGTGGCGTATTCGGTGGCATTATATCCTTTTATAATGCGAAGCCCCCCAATGGTTTCTTCAAAAAGAGAGCTCATCTTTCCCAAGATCTGTTGCGC
>Ga0233362_1000065_pt1 | contig 25783 bp, 8 predicted proteins | sample ElkDunMinimDraft_22_FD_180674 | JGI IMG/M metagenome (GOLD analysis project Ga0233362, IMG submission 180674) | Fecal eukaryotic communites from dung pellets of Tule Elk in California, USA - Elk Dung C1 | ecosystem: Host-associated > Mammals > Digestive system > Large intestine > Fecal | place... | reverse complement strand
TTTCTTTTTCTGCAGGAGCCGTTTTTTGCTCTTTTTTCTCCGTTGTTTCTAATTTTTTCTCTTCAGTTTTGGAAGTTGTTTCTGCTTTGGATGCATTTGCGTTCATACGTTTTGCACCTTTCGCTTCCTCAACATTATCACTATTTTCCTTTCTCTTTCGATTGCTTTTTTGAGGCTTTACTTCAACTTTTTCCTCAACGGTTGCCTCTGCCTCTGTGGGCTGTTTCTCCTCTTGGACCTTAGGCGTTACTTCGTTAAATAGCGTTTCTACTGGTGTCGCAGTAGGTGCCTCCTCACTCTTCGAAGTCCTTTTTGAACTGCTTTTTTTCTTGTTCTCAGACAGACCTTTCGCTTGCTTTGCTGAACTAATAAGTTCTATAACTTCATTATAATCAGTTATTTCGCTTGGTATTGCTGCGTCTAGTTCTACGGAAGTTTCTTGCGCATTGATAGGCTCTGACGTTGGCTCCGCAACGATTGTGGAAACTTCAATTTTGTTTATTTTCTTGGTTTGTTTGGAAGTAGCAATAGGCGTCCCTTTCGACGATGCTAATCGTTTACGCTTCGGCTGTAAAGCTTCTGTATTATCCATATAAATTTTAGTTTTGTAAAGAATGTAGGAGAGAAATATTTGTTATTTATATTTTTAGATGAGATGAAAAATAACAGCTGCAAAGATAGTAAAATTTTTGGTTGCGCGATTAGGTTTTTTGTTTTTCTTTTTTCGCCGCAGGAAATAGTACGTTGTTGAGAATTAATCGATAACCTGCAGAATTGGGAAATAGATTTAAATCTGTTACGGGGTCGTTTACTAGGTGTTGATAATCTTCTGGATCGTGACCAGAATAGAAGGTAAAGGTGCCTTTCCCATACTCCCCGTGAATATATCTGGCTTCATCAAAGAGTTTGCTTTCTCCCATAATCAAAATGTGTGATTTAATTCTATCTTTCCTAAAACCAGTGGTTTGTCCCATAAATCCAGAAATAACGTTTTGGTGATTCTGACAAAGCATCGTCGGAACAGGATCCCATTTTGCTGAAAATTCAAATAGGGTAAAGTAGTCATTCTTTCTGTTGTGTAAGTGAACAGAGGGATCTACATCAATATCCGAAATTTCGTATGTATAAGGATTGGTGATAATTTTGAAATTGGTAAATGCAAAACAGTTGTCATAGTTAAGTTTGCTCTGTGCATCAGGGTCTATGGGGTCACCATCAAACATCTTATCGCAAATATCAACACCTTCTGCAGCTAAAGCTACATCATAACTGTCAGGACCAGAACACATTGCAAAAAGATAACCTCCGCCCATTACAAAATCACGTATTCGTTTCGCAACCGCTAATTTCATCTGAGAAACTTTGCTGAAACCCATCTTCGTTGCCATCTCTTCATTCTTCTTTACATCTTCAATATACCATGATGCATTGCGATAACTTCCCCAAAATTTACCATATTGCCCCGTGAAATCTTCGTGATGTAAATGAAGCCAATCATATTTGGGTAATTCCCCACTTAATACCTCTTCATCATAAAGTACTGTGTATGGAATTTCAGCGTATGTTAATACTAATGTTACAGCATCGTCCCACGGAAGTTTATTCTTCGGTGAATATACCGCGATTTTTGGAACCTTCTGCAATCGAATTTCATCCATATTGTTCTCTACAGCAGCAATTTCCGTTAATATTGCATTCGCTTGTACATCTGCAATTACCTGATAACTAACGTCTCTAACAATACACTCGTCTTCAATGAAATTGTTGTACGGACACATAAAACTGCCACCCCGATAGTTCAACAACCAACTCATCTCAACATCTCTTGATATAGTGTAATAAGCTATCCCGTACGCTTTTAAATGATTATTCTGCTCTAAATCCATAGGAATGAGTATGTACGATGCGCGTATAAAGGTTATTATGCCTATGAAAAAGATAAAAAGCGTCGCTCTTTTTATGATTTGATTTTTCATTATGAATTTCCTTCTGTTTGAAAATAAAAAACCCTATTTATAACTGATAAATAGGGCTTTTATTGTATGGAAACTGTCTTTTTTTCAAAATTCTACAATGTAGCTGCGATAGCAATGGAATAGAGTTTTGTTAATGAGGTGTCACCACGAGATGAAAGAACGCAAGGTACTTTGGCTCCTGCTACAAATGCTCCAATTTCTGCTTTGTTGAATTTCGTACAGCATTTATAGAATACGTTGGCACTCTCAATGTTAGGAAATAATAAACAATCTGCGTCGCCAGCAACAGGACTCTTCATCTTCTTAATTTCTGCAGCTTCTTTGTCTAATGCAATGTCAATAGATAGTGGACCTTCAACTTCTCCACCACTTAATTGACCTCTGTCAGCCATTTTTGAGATGATAGCAGCATCAACACATGCTTGCATTCCTGCTGACATCTGTTCTGTTGCAGCGATTAACGCAACTTTAGGCTTCTCAATACCAATAGCTTTGGCTGTACTTACTAAGGTTTTCAAAATCATCTGCTTTTGCTTCAAATCTGGTGCTAAAAGAATTGCACAATCGCTCACTACCAACAACTTATGATATGCTGGATTCTCAATTACAGCAACGTGGGTTAATACGGCATTTGGAGGACATAAGCCTTTCTCCTTGTTTAAAATAGCACGCATATATTTGTCTGTAGGTAATAAACCCTTCATAAGGATGTCTCCACCTCCATTATTGATGATCTCGCATGCTTTTGCTGCTGCTTTTACATCAACTGGTTCATGAACAATTGTGAATTTCGCTGCGTCAATGTTCAACTCTTTACATACGGATGCAATTACTTGCTCGTCACCAACTAAGGTCGCATCAACAATACCCATATCTACAGCGTTGTTTACCGCTTCAATGGTGTGACTATCATTAGCATACGCAGCAATAAGCCTTTTTCTAGGTTTTGATTTTACTAATTCAATTACTTGATCTAATTTTGTGATACTCATGTTTTTGTGTTTTTATTATTTGGAAAATTTCTTGATTTTTTCTGCTAAAACTTTTTTACAAACAGGACAAAAATTGTTGTATTTAATATCCTTCATAGTGCAGTCACGCCAAGGACGAAATACTCCTTCTGCAACATATCCACCACCCTCAAATACTCCTAACGTATTGTCATATTTCTTGTTATCTGGTGTAGGTACTGGTACCTCTGCTGACAACATATCTTTCCATTTACTTGCAAAATCTATCATTGTGGTTAAGTTAGGCTCTGCGGGTTCTACATTCTCTGGATAAAAATCGCGTACCGATACCTCAGAATTATAATATTCATCTGCTAATCCGCCAAATAGATGCCCTAATTCGTGTACGATAACATAGTCACTATGTTGACCAATACTATTTACTGTTGCGTAGAAGTTGTATATGCCTCCACCTCCATATTTGGGTGAATTAGCAACAATGATAATTACATCGTATGGTGCATCTTCCGCAATGTCATTCATCTTCCAAACATTTAAGCACATTAAGTAACGGTCAACGTCAATTACATTGTAACTACTATTGAGTAGTGTGTTTTTGTAGATGTTTGCATTAGGGTCAGTAATTCCTGATTCTTCAGAATAACCCTCTATCGCTCTGATGTTTATGTTGTTCTTATACTCATCGTATGGCGCACAATTGATGATATAATCCGCAAACTTTTTCATATCTGCTTTTAATATTTTCTTGTCCGCTTTACTATATCCATCAGGAATGAAAAGAATGTCAACACACTCTTCAGGATTGCCTCCTTTGTGTAAATTCAGAACTTTATACTCTTTCGTATAAGGCTTTACGCTCTCTTTTTGTGGGTCAAAACTTCCTTCGTATAAAACTGTTTTTTGATGAGAACGTGTGAAACTGCTAAATCTGTAGTTGATCTTTGCTTTAGGGTAGGGAAGAAGCATGCACTCTTCAAATTTTCCAACCTCTTTCTCTGCTCTCTCTGTAGATCTGTATTCTGTAAATAAACAGTTGTAATCTTTGCTGAAAATCAATTTCTGTGATGAAGCATCGAAAACTTCAAATAGCATATCTCCATATCTTTGCTCTTCAACTAAATATTCACGTGTACCGGTCCAGCCTTCACCTTGATAGTATGAGTCAATCTCAATCTTTTCAGAATTATTGTTCCCAATATGTAAATAATTGATTCTTAATGTCCTGTTTTCAAAAAAATGATCAAAGTGTTGAGCATCAAGACCTAAGAAACTGATGAGAAATATCCATAAAATCGCACATTTTTTCATTTGAATTTCCTTTCTTTTTTTTTGATTTTTACCTACCTTTTAATACAGATTAACAAGCACCCAACGATGCTTGTTAACCATTATTTTATTGCCAAAATTCAGATAAAATTCATTTATGGAATTTTAGTGATTAGCTTTGAATTGAACCAATCTCTCTTTTAAGATAGGAATTGCTTCAAATGGTACGAACGATACGCACGCGCGAAGTCCTTCTGTACGCAAACTTCCTGTAATTGTTAACGAGATGGCACTGATTCCATAGTACAAGAACTCTTTCAATAGTTCATCACCAGAAAGGCCTGGGTATGAAATTGTAAAGTAGAAACCATCTGAAATAGGTTGATCTTCATCTTTGTCGTAAACAATTTTGAAACCATTTTCAGTGAAAATATCTTTCATCAATTTTGCTTTCTCTCCATATTGAATTACATCATTACGGAAATTGTAAGTTCCATCGTTACAAGCCTTTAAGATTGCAGCTAATGCGTATTGTGCAGAGTGAGATGTGCCTGAACTAATCGCATAAACTGTACCGTAAATGATGGCTCTTCCTAATTTTGGAGTGCCAAAGTATGGAACTAAATCAGGAAATTCTCGGTTGTAAAGTTTATTAGAAATCGCCAAAATACTCATACGCTCACCAGCATAACTGAATGCTTTGGAACTAGATATTAATAACGCATAGTTGTCCGTATAGTGCCCAACACTCGGTTGATATGGTGCCTCTCCTGGTTTGGATATGTCCGTGCGGAAATCCATACCAAAGTATGCTAAGTCTTCTAACACGCATACGTCATATTCATTAGCCAATTCACCGATAATTTGTAACTCTTTTTCTGTCAAACAAATCCATGCAGGGTTGTTAGGGTTTGAGTAGATGATTGAGTGGATGTTTCCCTTTTCAAGGTAACTTTTTAATTTATCTCTTAATTTTTCACCTCTATAATCATATACATCAAAAGTTTCATATTTTAATCCCATTACTTTGTGCTGATTCTTCTGCACAGGAAAACCTGGATCTATAAATAACGTGGTGTCTCTCTCTTTGCGTGCGCGTACTAATGTCATAAACGATGCCATACCGCCCATCATCGAACCAACTGTGGGAATACATCCCGATGGATCAACGTCTAAGTTTATGAAGTTCTTGATGAATCTTGAAGCTTCGTTTTTAAGTTCTGGAATACCATCAATATCTGGGTAAATGGCTGCACAACCATTTTGTAATGCTTTAATCTGTGCGTCAACACCAATTTGACAAGCAGGTAGTCCAGGAACACCCATCTCCATACGGATAAATTTGCTTCCACTGGCCTTTTCTATGTCATTAATAAGTTTCTTGATTTCACGTATCGATGCTTTTACGATACTTGATATTCCACTTTCTGCGTAGATTTTATCAACAATTTCTGCGGGTATTGGAGTGTTTTTTGCCATATCTTTAATTTTGTTATTATGGCTGCAAAGGTACAATTTTTTTATGGAATTTCATACGCTATTTCACCTTTTTTCTTTTTTTATTTGGGCGTGCCGGCTCCCCACCCACACATCCTGCGCACGCCGTCGGGCTATCCGCTCAAATTTCGCGGCGTCTTCTCATACTACGATTCCAAATACTTTCTATTCCTTGATTCTAAATCATTGGTTATAGGTTATTAAGACGCCGCTCATAACCGCTTCTATCCCTCACGCATCTCGTGTTGTGATTGCCCTATCCACAGCACCTTTTTTCGTGTCTGTATTCTAATTTCTAAATTTGGCTCCTTCATCTAAGCCTTTCCCCAAACCTACTATTTCCTCCGCCAAGCTTCTCTTTTCTCTTATGCTAACCTAGCTGTAGCAAATAAAAAAACGCAACACCAATGTGTTGCGTTTGCAGGGGAAGAGAGAATCGAACTCCCATCAGCGGTTTTGGAGACCGTCATTCTACCATTAAACTATTCCCCTAAAGTGTAAAGGGTTGTCTTTCAACCCTTTACTATGGCTAAATTGAATTAGTCTAAGATTTCAGTTACCTGACCAGAAGCTACTGTTCTACCACCTTCACGGATAGCGAAACGTAAGTTCAAGTTCAAAGCGATTTCTGAAAGCAATTCAACTTTAATTTCAAGGTTATCACCAGGCATTACCATTTCTACACCATCAGGAAGTGTAATAGAACCAGTAACGTCAGTTGTACGGAAGTAGAATTGTGGACGATAGTTGTTATGGAATGGAGTGTGACGACCACCTTCTTCTTTCTTCAATACATAGATAGAAGCTTTGAATAATTTGTGAGGTTTAATTGAACCAGGTTTTGCAATAACCATACCACGACGAATTTCGTCTTTGTCAATACCACGAAGCAATAAACCAACGTTATCACCAGCTTCACCTTCGTCCAAAATCTTACGGAACATTTCAACACCTGTAACAGTAGATTTCAATTTTTCAGCACCCATACCAATGATATCAACTGCATCACCAGTGTGAATAACACCTGTTTCAATTCTACCTGTTGCCACTGTACCACGTCCTGTGATTGAGAATACGTCTTCTACTGGCATCAAAAAGTCTTTATCAACGTCACGTGCTGGAAGTGGAATCCAAGTATCAACTGCATCCATAAGTTCCATAACTTTGTCCATCCATTTTGGCTCAAGGTTCAATCCACCAAGTGCAGAACCTTGGATAACTGGGCTGTTATCACCATCAAAACCGTAGAATGATAATAAGTCACGGATTTCCATTTCAACAAGTTCTAACAACTCTGGGTCGTCAACCATGTCAACTTTGTTCATGAAAACAACCATTCTTGGAACACCAACTTGTTTTGCTAAAAGAATGTGTTCTCTTGTTTGTGGCATAGGACCATCGGTAGCAGCTACAACCAAGATAGCACCATCCATTTGTGCAGCACCTGTAACCATGTTTTTAATATAGTCAGCGTGGCCCGGACAGTCAACGTGTGCATAGTGACGGTTTGCTGTTTGATATTCAACGTGTGATGTATTAATAGTAATACCACGTTCTTTTTCTTCTGGAGCGTTATCGATTGAGTCAAAGCTTCTTAGTTCTGATAAACCTTTCTCTGCTAATACAGTAGTGATAGCAGCAGTCAAGGTAGTTTTACCGTGGTCAATGTGACCAATTGTACCAACGTTTACGTGTGGTTTCGAACGATCAAATTTTTCTTTTGCCATTTTTTTATCAATTAAGGGTTTTTACTTTATTTCTTAATAATGTGAGCCGTTGATGAGATTTGAACTCATGACCTCTTCCTTACCAAGGAAGTGCTCTACCCCTGAGCTACAACGGCTTGTTGACTATACACGATGTGCATAATTTCAGGACTGCAAAAATACATCTTTTTTTTAAATTGCAACTCCTTTTTTTCTTTTTTTTTCTTTTTTTTCTATTTCATTGATTATTAGCTCAATATTTTATCTTTGAAAGGTCTCTCAATAAGCTGTCCTCCCATTTTTGAATAGAAATATTAAAATCTTTCGCTATTTTAGTGTGGTCTAATAACGAAAACGATGGCCGTTTAACTTTTGCGCCAAACTCCTCCGAACTGATCGGACATACACTACACTTGTGCCCCGATAAACGTATAATCTCTTCCGCAAATTGATACCAACTAATCACTCCTTCATTACTATAATGGTAAATCTTTGTTCCCAGTATCTTATCTTCATATGAAATAATCTTCATGATTACTTCTGCTAAATCTCTTGCGTTGGTGGGTGCTCCCCACTGATCATTTACTACGCGAATCTCTTCTCGCTCAGAAGATAACTTGAGCATCGTCTTGACAAAGTTGTTGCCATAAATAGAATACAACCAGGCTATTCGAATAATTATACCACGGCAACCACTCTCAATCATTCGCTCTTCCCCAGCTAGTTTCGATGCACCATATACGGATATAGGATTCGGTGTGTCTTCTGGTTTGTAGGCTTCTTTTGATTCCCCATCAAATACGTAGTCTGTTGAGATGTGGACTAAAAATCCACCACGCCCATACGTAGCGCGTGCTAAATTATCTACAGCTTTTTCATTTACCTGATACGCTAATGCTATTTCTGTTTCCGCTCTCTCAACAGCAGTGTATGCCGATGCATTAATGGTAATATCAATCTTGTGCTCATTTATAAATGAACTAACAGCATCAAAATCTCGCAAATCTAAAGTGTCAATGTCTGTGCAATAAAAACTAAATTCAGGATAATCAGAAACAAGGTCCTGTAATGTTCTGCCTAATTGTCCATTACAACCACAAATTAATACCCTTTTTTTCATCCTTATTCTATTTTCCTTCCAATACAAGAGTAACTTATTCCTTGACGTTTCATCTCTTCAGGATCGTAAATGTTGCGACCATCAATAATTAATGGAGTACGCATCATCTTCTTGAGCTTTTCAAAGTTGATTATGCGGAATTCACTCCACTCTGTTACTAATAAAATGGCATCGGTACCTTCCATCGCAGAATAACTATCAGAACAGTAATTGACAACATTACCTACTCTTCGTTGACACTCTTCCATCGCAACAGGGTCATAAACGTTAATCTCACAACCTGCAGCACGAAGTTTTTCTATCAATACTAAAGATGGCGCTTCTCGCATATCATCTGTGTTCGGTTTGAAAGATAATCCTAACAAGGCTATCTTTCTACCAGAAAGTGTTTCTCCATAATGAGATTCTAATTTGTCAAAAAGAATCTGTTTTTGTTTCTCATTTACACGCTCAACAGCTTTTAAAACTTCTAATGAGTAGCCATTTTTGTCAGCAGTTTTAATAAGCGCTTTTACATCTTTAGGAAAACAGGATCCGCCATATCCAGTTCCTGCATAGAGAAATTTATTGCCAATTCTACTATCACTGCCAATCCCTTTACGAACCATATTGACATTTGCACCAACCTTTTCACATAGGTTGGCAATGTCATTCATAAAACTAATACGAGTTGCTAACATCGCATTAGCCGTATATTTAATCATCTCGGCAGATGCTATGTCAGTAAAAATAACAGGGTGACCATTAAGTACAAATGGTTTGTAAATCTTCTCAAAAATGGCTCTCGCACGATCAGACTCAGTTCCAACAACAATCCTATCTGGACGCAAAAAGTCACTAATCGCATCTCCCTCCTTTAAAAATTCTGGATTAGAGGCAACGTCAAATTCAACAACAATATTGCGTTTATCTAACTCCTCCTGAATGGCCTGCTTTACTAGTTTTGCTGTACCAACAGGAACCGTACTCTTTGTAACTACCAATGTGTATTTGTTGATGTGCCGACCAATTGTTCTTGCAACATCTAATACATATTGCAAATCTGCACTGCCATCTTCATCAGGGGGAGTGCCTACCGCAGAAAAAATAGCTTCTGCTTCATCTAATACGATGGTTAAGTCTGTTGTAAAATGTAAACGACCTTTTGAAATATTGCGCTCTAATAAGTCCTCTAGTCCTGGTTCATAAATTGGAGATTCTCCACGCTGTAATTTGGCAATCTTCTCTGTGTTAATGTCAACACAAGTAACATCAAAGCCTACATCTGATAAACAAGCACCAGTGACAAGTCCTACATAACCAGTGCCTACTATTGCTATTTTCATCGTTTATTGTTTTGGCTGCAAAAGTACATTTTTTTTTAATAGCCGCCCATAATTATTTTTTACGCATCTATTATATATAAACATCATTATCATATCTTTCTTCAATTTTAACCTCTATTTTATTACCCTATTTTTGCACTTTTTCTCTTTTAAAATGAAAATTGTTAGTATTTTTTACTTTAAGATATTGAATAATAGTAGAATATATTCGATTCTAACTTGAAAAAAAAAAAACAAAAAAAAAACGAAAAACTTCACGATGATTAAAAAAAAGTAGTATTTTTGCACGATGATTTGGAGTGAAGTGTAAAAAGCTTGATTCCAAGTTGTAACTATTTGAAAATTAGTAGTAACGAAAAGAGAAATCAAATTAAAAACAAACAAATAATTCAAAATCTTATGAAAAAACTAGTACTCTTTTGCTTTTTAAGCATTGTGTCAATGTTAAATTTAGCATTTGCACAAAACAATTTGGGTTTCTGGTTGGAAAATGCAGACCCAAATTCATCTGAAGAAACGTTTTCTCTTACAGCTCCAGTTTATGGCAACGAAGATGTGTATTATTTTCACATTGACACAGCTTGCCTAAATTTGGGTTCTTGTGATGAAAAACTTTCTATCGACTGGGAAATTTGGCGCAACGGCGTGAAATTAGATGGCAACTTAAGCCAATATGCTCACGTATATATTGAGCCTTTTATTACAGATTTCCAAGCTGGTAATTGTACAAATTGTCCAGGAGTTAATCCAGGATGGTTGCCAACGGAACAACTAAGAACAGGTAGTGGTCTAACTTCTCAATTAGATTACCCTGCAAGAACAGACTTCCCTGGTGCACTTACTGGTGTTCAAATTGAAGGTTTCCAAAATGGTCAAGGTTATTGGACAATGGGCTCTCAAAGCTATAATTACCTTTACCTTCACTACCTCCTTTATGCTTCTGAAAATAATTTCTTAAGATTACGTGTTAATTGGGAACAAGTTGGTGATTATCAACTTAAATTCAAATTAGTAAGACGTACAGGTGGTACCGATATTGAAAATTATTATAATCACCAAAGTGGTCAAGATCTTTTCTACGGTGGACATAGTGCAACTGCTTGCGATGATTGTGTAATCGCTGAAGTTACTCTCGAAGAATTGTACCGTTCTCAATTTACTGATAGAATCTGTGCTGATGAAGTTTATACATACGGAATACCAGCACAAACTTTTACCGCTAACCCTACTTGGCCTACTATTGATACTATTGTAGCTGATGTTCCTTTCTATCACGTAGAAGAATGTAGAGGTGATGTGTGTGATAGCGTTGTTAAACTTACTTTGATCGTTTACCCTATTCCTCCTGTTCCTACTGCTGAAAATGTAGATGTTTGTGGTGCAACTAATGTTACATTAACTGTTTCTAATGTTGCTGAAAATGTAACTTATGAATGGTACACAGATTTAAACGAAAATCCTGTTTTTGTAGGTGAGTCTTATCTTACTGAAAATATCACGAACGATGATACTACTTATACCTATTATATTATTGCAGTTTCTGGTGAAGATTGTAAAAGTGAACCTGCTACTGTTACTGTAACTACTCACCCTATTCCAGTAGTTACTCTACCAACTGTTGCTGCTGTATTCCCTATGAACCAATTGGTAGATGTTACTGCTGTTGTTGAAGAAGGTACTTATACAGAGCCTCTAACTTATGTTTGGACAGGTGCTACTGAAACTACCCCTGGTACAGCTCAAGTAACTATTGCTGATACTTGCGGCTCTTACGCTTACTCAGTTCAAGTTACCGACCAATGGGGTTGTACAAGTGCTATCGCAACTGCTTATGTTGTTGCTGAAGATACTGAAGCTCCTGTTGTAACAGAAAATATTGATATCGCTATTGAAGGTTGTGGCTCAGTAGTCGTTCCAGAGGCTTTCGCAACTGTAACTGAAATTATTGAAGCAGGTTATGAAATCTCTGATAACTCTGGCGCTTCTCATACTTACTTCAACCAATATTTCACTCTTTCTTTCGATTCTGAAACTGAGGTTGAAGATTGCAACTATAAATTAATAAGGTATTATATATTAAAAGATAGATGTGGTAATGAAACTCGTTTCTCTCATACTATCACTATTACTGATACCCAAGCTCCTTCATTTGTAGCTACTGAAGCAGGTTTCGTTTATATTGCTGAAACGCAAGCTAATTGTACTTATGTTATTCCAGAAGCTATTATTGAAACTTTGATGGCAGATGCCCAAGTAAGTGATAATTGTACTAACACCGAAAATCTTAATATTGCTTTGTTTAGAGCAAATGTTGCAGTTCCATCATCTGAGGATGTTGAAGCAGGAAATTCTGATATTATTAATGGTGTAGATGTTGCTGCTGGAGATGAAATTACAGAAAATACTGAATTTGTTATGGTAGTTACTGATGCTTGTGGAAATGCAGTATCTATAAATTTTGCAGTAGTTCTTCCTGAATTCTTAACTGCTACAATTGAAGCAGGTGAGACATTTGAAGGTGAAATTTACAGCCATTGTATCGGTGTTCCATTCTCTTTCGTTGTTAATGCTGAACATGCAACCGCTCCTTATACTTACACTTGGAATGATTCTAATATTATCGCTAATGCAAATGAAGCTACTGTTACTCCTACTTTAGCAGACCAATTCGTAAGCGAAACATTTTCTTATACTGTTACTGTTACAGATCAAAATGGTTGTACTGCAACTGCTGAAACTTCTGTTACTGTAAATGCTTATCCTCACTTCTCTATGGAAGGCGATACAGTTTGCTTCGGCGAAAATGCTACTATTACGGCAACTCCAATGTCAGAAGATGCTGACTATATGTTCTCATTGATTAGAGGCGGTCTTACAATCAATTTCATTGATGCTAATCAATTTGCTTTGGCTGGTTTGCCAGTTGGTGTTAGTGAGTTCTCTATTGCTGCAACAGATAATGTAACAGGTTGCCGTTATACTAATCCAACTTCTGTATCAGTTCTAGTTTATGCTCTTCCTGAATTTACTATCGATGCAGTAGTAAATAGAACTTCATGTGTTGAAAATAATGGTTCAATTTCTTTCACTGCAACTACTGAAAATACTGTAGTGTATATGAATGGTGAGGCTGTTACTTCTCCTGTTCAAAACTTGGATTTTGGTACATACGTATTCAATGCCGTTGATACTGTTACTGGTTGCGCAAGCAGTATTATCGATACAGTTGAAGTACTTGATAGTAGACATCAACTCACTAATGAAACAACTATTACTCCTTCAGAATTTACTTTCTGTTTTGACGATACAACTAATTTTGTAATGAATGTTACAACAGATTCACAAAATGCAATTTATCGTTATGGTTTCAATGGTGTTATTGAAGAATCAGTTTCATCTTCTCATACTTTTACAATCGATAGACCTGGTACCAACGTGGTTTCTGTATATGTTGTTGATACTATTACTAAATGTGAGTCTCCAATCTTCTTCGATACTATTCAAGCTAACCCAATTCCACAAAATGTTACTTTAACAACTAACATCGAAGGAAATGCTGCTTGTAGTGGTTTTGAATTAGTTCTTACTGCTAATGCTGATGAATTGCCATTCGGTAATGTTATTTCTTATGCATTTGAAGGTATTGATACAACTGAAGAAAATTCTGTTGCTCTTAATGTTCCTGTTTCTACTACAGATGTAGTTTATGATTATAATGTCGTTTTAACTACTGATGCAGGATGTACAGCAAATGCAACTGTTCAAGTTACTGCCTATGCTATTCCTCAAATTTCTCAAGAACTTTCTATCGATGAGTTCTGTTTGTATGATACTACAGATGTTGTAATGAATGTAACTACTACTGCTGAAAATGCTGAGTTCTACTATACAATTAATGGTGAGGAATTTGAACCTACTACTTCAGCTTCTAATGCTTTCACTATTGAGCAACCAGGTACTTATGTTGTTTCTGTTTACGTTAAAAACAGTGTTACAGGTTGTGTTTCTGAAGTTTTGTTCGATACAATTGTAGCTTATCCAGTTCCTCAAAATGTAAGTTTAACTACTAATCTTGAAAACAATGAATCTTGTAGTGGTTTTGAACTTGTTCTTACAGCAAATGCTGATGAACTTCCATTCGGTGATGTTGTTTCTTACACTTTCGAAGGTCTTAATACTACTGAAGCTAATTCAGTATCTGTAAACATTCCTGCTCTTCCAGTTAATGTTACTTATACCTATAATGTAGTTTTAACAACTGACGCTGGTTGTACTGCTAGTGCTTCTGTTGCAGTAACTTCTTTTGCTATTCCTCAAATTACAGCTATTACTCAAGATAATTTCTGTCCAGCACAAGAAACTGAAGTTGAAGCAACTGTTGTAGGCGGTGCTGCTCCTTATACATATTCTTGGAATAATCAAGAAGCAACAACAGAAAATACTATTACCATTACTAATGGAACTTGCGCTTCTGAAGTTGAGGTTGCTTTGAATGTAACTGATAGTAATGGTTGTGAAGTTGAAATGTCACAAGAAATTTATGCTATTGATACCGTTGCTCCTGTATTCACATTTGTTCCTGAGGCTCTTACATTCTCTTGCGATCAATTTGGTGAAGTATTACCTGAATTAGGAGAACCTACATATTCTGATAATTGTACAGATATTAATGATATTACTATCGAATTAGTTACTCTTAATACTGTATCAGAAACTTGCGCTAATAATTACACAATCACTCGTACTTGGACTATCACTGACCTTTGTAATAATCAAGCTACAGCTACTCAAGTAATCACTGTTGTTGATACTACTGCCCCAGTAGCAAATCTTGAAACTGTTCCTGCTAATATTACAATTAATTGTGATGAAGAAATTCCTGTTGCTACTGAATCTTCTGTTGAATTTACTGATAACTGTTCAGAATTTTCTATTGCTTTTGATGTAACTTCTACTCAAGTTGAAGATGTTAATGCTGCTGGTCACTATAACTATAATGTAACTAGAACTTGGACTGCTACGGATGCTTGTGGTAATGTATCTAACATTCAAACACAAGTAGTAACTGTAGAGGATGTAACTGCTCCTGTTGTAGTTGCTGCTACTGTTCCTGCTAATATGACTGTATCTTGTGATAATATTCCAGTTGCTGTTGAAGTTGAATTTACTGATGCTTGCTCTCCTGTGACCGTTCATTTTGCTGAAGTTTCAACTCAAGATGCAGATGTTACTGTTGATGCTCATTATAACTATACTATTACTAGAACTTGGTATGCTTCTGATGTAACTGGTAATAATTCTGATACTATTACTCAGGTAATCACTGTAGAAGATACTCAAGCTCCTTCATTTGTAGTTCCTGAAAATCAGACTTTATGTAAAAATGCTGATGGTTCATACGCAGAATTAGTAACTCCTGAACTTATGGGTCTACCTACACAATTTGAAGATAATTGTGCACCTGTTGAAGTATTAGATGTTACTTTCGTTGATGATGTAGAAAATGTTGGAACAGCTTCTACTGATGGTTATATTATTAGAACGTGGACTGTAACTGATGTTGCGGGTAACTCCACTTCTCTTACTCAAACTATTAACCTTAATCACATTCCTTCAGTTGTTATCTCTGGTAGCGAAGGTATCTGCTATAATGGTACTGAAATCTTAACTGCAACTATTGATGGCACTGCTAATGGTTCATTTGTATGGTCAACTGGTGAAACAACACAATCTATCGTAATTACTACTGAAGGTACTTACTCTGTTGAAGGTACTTTGAATGGTTGTTCAGCTGCAGATGAGCATGTTGTTACTGAATATGAACACCCAATCTTGACTTCTACTGTTCCTGAATTAGAATGTGAAGGTGAATCTATTACATTGTTAGCTTCTGCAGTTGATGCAGCTTCTAATGCTGTTGTAGGTACTTGGACTGTTTCAGCTGTTCCTGTTGGTTTGAATGTTATCGTTCCTGACCAATCTTCAATTTCGGTTACTACTGACCCATTATTTGATGATACTCACTTTGTAATTGCATTCGAAGATGCAGCACACAATTGTGTATATCACGATACATCAGATATTACTATCATCTCTTCTGATCCATTCATTAGAACTTATGATGCTAATAAAGTTGAAACTAACCATGTTTCTGTTAACTCTGGTGATATCTTAACTTATTACATTAAAGTTTTCAAATGTTCATACGCTCCAGACACTCGTACTACTTTAGAGTATGATTGGAATGTGTTAAATGGTGAAGATTATGAAGCCGCAACATCACTTTTGAATTCATATTTGAATACTATTAACCATAATGTTTCTTATTCTATTGATGTTCAAACTCCAGCTACTATTTTCTATATGAACAATGAGTATGTGAATAATTCTTCTGAAAGTACATTCCCATATGCAACTTCTGCTTCTAGTCCTGGAACTGGTTTCACACCTAATGGTGGTAATGCTTACTTTAATTGGTTCTATTTAAGATTCTTCAATGACCGTTTTATTAAAGTTGTTGTTGATAGATTTGAAGGTGAAGGTGAATTCAGAGTTGATTATCAATTAGTAACCCGTAATAACATGCAAGGAACTCCTGCTGGATCAGAAGGTTTTGTTACTTATGATGAAGCTGGAAACAAGTTAGGTGGTATGAACTTTGACCAAGTTAACACTACTACTATTCCATTGGGTGGCGTTAAAGAGTTCTTTATTACTGTTAATGCAGCTCAAAACCAAGAAAATCCTATTGTAGCACCTGCTCCATCTATTGATGTTGTTGATGTTAACTTGTTCCCTAATCCTGCAAAAGCTGATAATGTTAAACTTCAATTTAATAATATTGAAGGTCAAACAATCGTTCGCCTTGCTACTCTTAACGGTAAAGTGATTAGCGAACAAAGTTACAACGTTAGTGCTACTAAGAGCCAAGTTTATGAACTTCCTTTGGATAATTATGCTCCAGGCGTTTACTTCGTTCAAGTTGTTAACGGTGAAACAGTAATTTCTAAGAAACTTATCATTAGTAAATAGTTTTTCTAAACTATATAGTTTTTAAGGCTGCTTCAGTGAAGCAGCCTTTTTTATTCTTTCAAATCAAGATAATTGTGAGGAAAATTTTGAATTGAATACTATACATCGTTCGTAATGCTTTTACTTCTTCTATTATCTCTTTTGATTTCGTTGAATCCCATATTTGCTCTATCTTTGTTTGTTATGATTATCTCTATGCAATTTTTCTTTTAATAATTCACTTTTTATCTTCACAAAGATCTCTATTGGATTTTAGTAACTATGGTCAGTTGAGAATCATTTGAGTTATAATTTATTTTTTTCTATGGAATACATTATCCTTTAGAAATGGTATCTTGATATGATTCATAATTGTCTTCTGTGAGGTGGGCGGAGAATTTCGGTCACTTCTATACATTTAGGTATTACTATCTAGTAAAAACATAATGAGCGTAAAACGAGGTCTCAATCAATGCAAATATTAGGTTGAATTTTTTTAATTTCTACCACCCCCTAGATGAATATTAATTGTGATAGTGGATTTTCATCTAGAACCTTAGGCTCTCCCTTTATTCTATAGATTTTGAATAAACTATAGTAATCGACATAATCATCAATGTATTCTCTTCATTGTTGCTATCCAAGAGAAACTCGAGTTTATTCTAGCGCTTCTCATTATCTTTGAAAGAAGTTTACTATCAGTGTGACCTATTTTGAATCTTTATAGAATTAGCACCTTCTCCATAGAAGTTTTTCATTAAGAAGTTCTTGAATTATTTAGATTTTGTTCTTTATCCCATACCTGGGCTAAATAGAAGCCGCATTGCTATGTATGTATTCATCTCATTGGTGCGAGAGACATATCTTACTTTTTTCTGTCACATCTGCGTAATTCAGGTATTATAATCAATGTTTCCTCACTGCGGAGTTTCTTTGTAGCAATTACCTTCTATATTTTGATTTCCATAACACCATCTAGAAAAGTGTGCATAGAGTCTCCTTATACTAACTATTTCATGGCTTATTCATCTTTGTGGCATATTGAGAGAGTCCTCCATTCTTCCCATAATTGTACATCTTAGTAATATTCTTACCTCCAATGTGAAGGTTTGTTTATAAATGAGTCGTTCGTTTCTACAGAGATGAATTTGATTCCCAATGAAATTCAGTCATTGTCATAGATAACTATATCTACCCTTTTTTCATCTTTTTTCCTGCTACCTTTAGTGTGTCTCCACACCGTGAAATGAGATAGAAAAAAGCAACTTGATGGGTGTAGATTCCATTATTCGAAGCTTGTTCATTCATTTGCTGGCTTGTAGTGGGGGCAGTCAGATAAACGTCGTTACTACAAGAAGTGTAGATAACTTCAGATATACATCAGGTGCCTTCTATTGGCGTGACAAGTGCGCTGTGTCTTGTTTAACGACATCCCTCTATGAGCTAACGTGGATACCTTTTTAGCTAATAAAATGTTGTAATTTTGAGCTTTGAGTCAAAGCGTCATAGAACATTACTGTAGAATTACATGTTAAAGTTTTTGTGAACCATTCTCTATTTAGTTATTGATTATATTGAACTATTGTAACTTATCTAATAACTTTATTCTTGTGAGTATAGCGGTGTTAGAGACAATATATATATATATTGTCTTGGGTATTATTATTTTTTCAATTCAGGACAAATTCTACGAGAGCCGTTTCAGTTCTAATTATTTGTTTATATAAGTACATTTATCGGACAGTTATATTTTCTAATATCTAGCCTAAGTCAACAAGATGGTATAACTTGTTACTTACCAAGTTTAGCACATTTTGAGATTTCGTATTTTCCCTCTGATTCCTAAAAATTTTCCTTTATTCTCTTCGCTTCTTCTCTCTAAAACATTCTTTAAAAATCTCTATTTAAGATAACATTCTGATTGATAATCGAATGAGAAATAGTATTTTTTTTGAAAAAAAAATACTTGTAGAGTATTTCTCTATAAAAAAAAATGTATTTTTGCAGATTGTAATCTAAAAGTGTCTTTATGCCATTTTTAGGTTTTTAAGTTATTTTTGATATGAATAAAAAGAGAACAATGTTAAATTAATAAAAAAAAATTATGAGAAAGTTTTTACTCTTTTGCTTCTTAAGCATTTGGATGGCAGTGTCAATGTACACTGCGAGTGCGTATGCACAAGAAGGAACTTCAGAATCCTGCTGCTTTTGGTTGGAAAATGAACAACCTTCAAGACCTGAAAACTTGTATAAAATGGAAACGGCTCAAATTGGAGAGACCCATTATTATACAATTCATTTTACCAATAATTGTAATATGCCTTTAGATTCAAGAATCTCTTTGGATTGGGAACTTTTGGATCCTAATGGTCAGCCAATTGATGGTAATTTGTATCGTTATGCTGATTTAGCATTCCAAATTGATGTTGCTGGTTCATCTGTAACCGATTTAGAAGGTGGTAGTTGGGTAGGTGATAACGTTCGTACAGGTATGGGGCGTACCTCTGTTTCCGATCCAAGACCATCTGATTTCCCTGGTTTTGTTTTGAATGATCCTGCTAATAATTTAGGAAGTCAAGATGGTTATTTCCACTTAACTCCTGAAAATCAATATGATTTCTTACTCTTACATTTCCTTATGCACGCTTCAGATAATGATCTTATTCGTGTGAAAATCACTTGGAAAGCCTATGGTAACTATACTTTGATTGCTAAGTTAAATGAACGTACAGGTGGTACAATCCATGAGAATTTTTACTTACCAAGTACAAACCAAAATATTTACTACGGTGGTAAACAATCTCGTTTTGTTCGAGAAATCGCTCGTTTTACATTAGAAACTATGACTTATGGTGATGACGAACGTACTGCTTGTTCAGGTGATACTATCTGGGCTGGTCGTCCTGCTATTCCATTTGTTTTTAATCCTGTAATTCCTCAACCTACTGTTGATACTACTTTTGAAGTTTTCTATACTACACAAAGATGTTTTGGTACTTATGTTGATAGTATTGTCAATACTCGTTTTGTAGTTGCTCCTATTCCTCCTGTACCAGTTGTTTCCGGTGATTTTGCTATCTGTGGAGTTGGAACTACTACTCTTACTGCTTCATCTGAATATACTGAACAATATAATTTGAATTTTAATTGGTATGCTAGTGAAGAAGATGCAGAACCACTCTATGTTGGTGCAGTTTATTCTCCAAATTTAGATACAGAAGATACTACTTATAATTTTTATGTTCGTGCTGTTACCCCAGAAGGTTGTGAAGGAGATGCTCTTCTAGTTTCAGTGAAAGTTAATAAGCAACCTAGTGTAGATTTAGCTTTCGAAGAGAACTATTGTCCTGATGGAACTACAAGAGAAATTATTGCAACACCAGCTAACTTCTATGGTCCTATATCATATAGTTGGACAGGTGCTACAGGAACAGGTGCTAGTGCTCAAGTTGCTACTACTGACGACTGTGGTGCTACTTACAATTTCTCTGTTGTGATTACAGATGAAACTTCCGAATGTACTGCTACTGCTTCTGGCTCTTTCACTCAAATTGATGCGGATGCTCCTGTTATTAATAATAAGAGTAGAGAAGTGAGTGCGACAGCAACAGTATGTGGTGAGTCTCTATTGCCAGAATATGAAGGATATGATGCTTTATTAGCAGCTGGCTTTGAAATCAACGACAATTGTTCAGATTCAGCAGATGATTTTACAGTTGAATTGGTTAGCACTACTGAACTTGATCCAGTAGATTGCAAAAAGGTTTTCGTTAGAACTTATGCTTTGACTGACCACTGTGGTAATTCTGTTAATTTCAATGATACAATTTTTGTATTAGATGAAATTGCTCCAGATTTTTCATCCTCTGATGAAGTTGTAGCAACCCTTGAGCCTGTTTACAATGGATCTTGCGAGTTATTGCTTCCTAATAATGTGAATGATTGGATTAATAGCACTTTTGCTCCAGTTGATAACTGCTCAGATGTTACTATCACCCTTTCTAGAACCTCTGGTGACGTTGAAGAAGATATTCAACCTCTTAGTGAACTTACTCTCGAGGCAGGTGATGTTGTAGTTGATGGTGAAGTTATCACAGTAACTTTTGCTGACGCTTGTGGAAACAGTTCTTCTACCACGTTTACTATTGATGCTCCTGAAGCATTGCAAGTAGAAGCAATTGCTGACCAATATGTAGCTTGCTTTGATGAAGACTTAACATTTGATTTAACTGCTACTCCAGAAAACGGTACAGAACCTTATGCTTATGCTTGGTCAACTTCTTACGAAGGAGCTACCGTTATTAGTCCTAATGAAAGTACTACTGAAGCTACGCCTAACTATGGTGATAGTAGATGGTCTAGACCAGTTTATGTTACACAAAATATCACTTATACGGTAGTTGTAACTGACGCTAATGGTTGTACTGCTACAGATACTGTAAATGTTATTGTTAATGCATTACCCAATGTAGGAAATGTACCGTCTAATGTTGCAGTTTGCTACGATGCTGCTGTAGTAATTGAGCTCGAAGATGATATTAATGATGAATCTTATAATTACACTTGGAAAACGCACTCTTTGACATACCCATCTATTCCAAGTATCTCTGGTGAATTTGATGGAAATAGTGCTGTGCTCCCTGCTGATTATACTCAACAGATAGTTGATGTATGTGAAGATGCTTGGTCACCTGCTGTATGCAATCTAGTTAGTAGAGTTATCGTAGAGGTTACGGACGAAAATACTGGTTGTAAAAATGATCGTATCGTGAACATTAAAGTTAATGACCCAATCACATATACTACAACAGAACTTACTCCTGCAATTTGTGGTGGCGAGACTGTTACTATGGCTGTTAATACTACAAATGATTATACTTATAGATGGTATCACACGCTTAATGGTAATTTCTATTCTAATGCTTCCTCATACACTGTAACTCCTCCAGCTGGTCCAGATTATGCTGCTCCTTACTACTATACCGTTGATATTATTCAAACTCAAAATGGTATTGAGTGTAAAAAATCTGAAGATTTTGTTGTAACTGTTAACTATATTCCTACTTTCCAAATTAATCAAGGTGTAGATACAATTGCACTTTGTGAAGGTGAAGAAGTTACTTTGAGCGCTGATAAAGAACAATATACTTATACCTGGTCAACAGGTGCTACTACTCAATCTATTGTTGTGGAAGCAACTGCTGCTGGAACTGTTGAATATACAGCTACAGCTGCTACTGTTGAAGGTTGTACTTATGCGCAATCAGTTGTTGTAAACACTCTTCCTCTTCCTGTAATTACTGCTCAACCTGTTGCTGAAGATAATTCTATCTGTACAGGCAATACTACTGTATTGTCAGTTGTTGCAGAAGGTGCTACACAATACCAATGGCAAATCTTTGATGGTGAAGATTGGGCTAATATCGATGGTGCAAACGATACTACCTATACTACAGATCCTCTTTCTGCTTCTAATGAGGCTGTAACTTATAAATATAGAGTTGTTATAGCTAATGATGGTGAGTCTATCTATGGTACTTGTCAAGTTGCAAGCGAAGAAGTGGAAGTTGTTGCAAATCCTGCTGAAATCGTTACGATTGTTACTGAACGTGATGCAGTATGTGACAATAGCGATGTAGTGATTGAAATTTCTAATCCTAATAGTGATTTGACTTATCAATGGCAAATTCTTGGTAACGAAGATTGGATAAATCTTGTAGGAGAAACGACTACTTCTTTAAATTATACTTTGACCCAAACTACCCAATTCAGAGTAGTAGCTAATAATGCTGTTACTAATTGTTCTCCTATTAGTAATGAGCTTACAATTGATTCTATTGCAAGACCTATCGCTCAACTTCTTCTTGATGGTAAAGATGCTGATTTATATTTCTGCTATAGAGATAGTGTAATTCCTTCTCAAATTAATTGTTTGAATAGTGATGCATTCATTGGTCACGATTTGAAATTTGACTTTATCGTTCCTGATAGAGTTGAAGCTCCTGGTACACAACAAATTATTATTAAAGGTGTTGGTGACTTCTATGTTGGCGCATTTATTCTTGATGAAACTACAGGTTGTTCATCAGATACAGTATGGCATTGGATTTACTCTAAAGGTTATCCAGAATATGCATTTGCTGAAGTTGCTCAATTCTGTGATGGTGACGTTGCTACTATGGAAATTGTTCCTCAAGAGGAAACTTATACCTATACTTGGTTGTCTGCAAACGGTGATACCTTGTTAAATGGTCTTGGTGCAGCAGTTTATACTGCAAACGTTAATGGTACACAAAAATTCTATACTGTTGTTTCAGCTCCTCATGCTGAACAAGATTTCTCATGTTCAACTATTGATTCAATCGAAGTAACTGCTAATCCTCTTCCAGAATTTAGAGTTCTTGGAGTTGACTCTGTTGAGTATTGTAACTCTAATAAATTGGGTAGAATTTATGTTAGTGATACAAATTATAGTTACAAACTTAATGGTAATGATGTTGTTCTTGTAGGTAATTATATTGAAGTTGCTGAAAGCGGTTATTATGAAGTTACTGCTGTTAATACAGAAACTGGTTGTGAATATTCAATTGACTCTGTTAGAGTTGGTTCTACAAGAGTTGGTTTCAATGTTCAATTATTAATTGAAGGCGTTGATGCTGATTATTTCGTGCCATGTGGTACTGAACTTCCAGATTCTTTGGCAGTTAACGTAAGTTATACTAAACCTGCTGATATGGAATGTACCTATTCACTACTTACTGGTACTTTACAATCTCCTTCTAACCAACAAGTAATTGTAGCTGAACATGGAGTTTATACTTTAGGTGCATACGTTACAAATACTACATCTAACTGTGTGTCTGATACTGTATATCATCAAATTATTGCTATTCCTACTCCTCCTGTAAATGTTGTTCCTAATGTGGAAATATGTTCAGGTGATTCCGTTGAGTTGGCTTATCCAGATCAAACTTTCAGTGCTCCTGGTTTTAGCACATCTTATAGTTGGTATATTCCATCTCCATTTGAAAGTGTGGGAACTACCCAATCAGTTATTGTTGCTCCTACAGAAACTACTCAATATAACTATAGAGTTAAAAATAGTATTTCTATTGTTGACACTACTTTTGAATGTTTTTCCAATGGAAGTGTTACTGTTACCGTTAACCAACTTCCATTAGCTTTTGTTGTTTCTACTACAACCTGTCCAAATGCTGAAAATACCTTTGCAGCAGTTCAAGTTGGTGGTGTAGTTCCATTTACTTACTCTTGGAATGAAGGTGAATATAGTGCTGATTCTACTTTCACAACTAATAATGATGATTGTGGAGATACAATTATGGTAGCTCTTAATGTTAAAGATGCTAAAGGATGTGTTTCTAATACAATCGAAACAGAGGTTGTAGCTGTTGATTCTGAAGCACCAGAATTCCGTCGTATTTCTGATTTAACAGTTTATTGTGGTGATGAGAGTATGAACGATAAAATTTCGGCTTGGTTAACTGCTGCTAAAGATTCTGTTTCTGATAATTGTGCTATTTCTACTGTATCTAATAATTACAATCAAGAAATGTTGCCAGCTGATGGTTGTGGTAGTGTTTTAGTAACATTCTACGCAACTGATAATTGTAATAATATTGATAGTTCTTATGCATATATTAGAGTTTATGATACAGTTAAGCCTGTGTTAACTATTGAAGATGTTACTATTTCTTGTAGTAGAGATGCTGAAGAGTTTAATGCCGATGTTGATGCTTGGATTAGCACTTTGGAAGTTCAAACATGTGGCGGTACATCATATACTTATAATGATGCTTCTACAGTTGTTGAAAATAATTGTGGTACTTATGAAGTTACTTTCACTGCTCATAATACCTGCAGTGTTTCTAATTCAATTGTTGCTACAGTTACTGTTGAAGATACTGTACTTCCTGTTTTGGACGGTGTAATCGTTGATAGAACTATTTATGTTGATGGTGAATGTGACTATGATGCATCTAGCATTGAAAATATTATTGTTACTGACAATTGTGCTCCTAAATTAGCACCTAAATTCTCTGATGATACTTTAAAAAATGTTTATGGTGCTGATTCATTAATTATCCGTACATGGACTTCTGATGCAGATTGTGGTGGAAATACTGCTCAATCCGTTGAACAAAGAATTTCTATTGTTGATACTATCAAACCTGAATTTATTGCGAATAATTCTAATCCTGAATTTATTGCGAATAATTCTAATTTGGGAATACTTTGTGATGATACTAATAGAGTTGCTGCTGTTGCAAATTGGTTAGTATCTATCAGAGCTACTGACAATTGCAATATCCATTCTATTACTAATAACTATAATGCAGATAACCTACCTACAGGTTGTGATACTTTGGATGTTACATTTACTGCTACCGATAATTATGGTAATTCAACAATTGCTGTTTATACAATTAAATCTATTGATAATAGAGCTCCAGAGTTTGCTGAAATTGATACTTTGGATGTTGACTATTGTGCAGATGATCGTGATGCTCAAATTGCAGAATGGTTACAAGCAGTTAATGCAACCGATAATTGTTCAGGTGTTGCTGCTATCGTGAACAATTACGATTCTCTTCCAACTATTGGTTGTGGTGAAGTTGAAGTTACATTTACAGCAACTGATGCTTGTGGTAATTCTTCTACAACTACAGGTATCATTAATGTTACTCATACTGCTACTCCTACTGTTTCTGCACAAGATACTACTATTGAATGTGGATCTGGTTTAGATGCTGCTTTGAACACTTGGATTGCTGGTTTTTCAGCTACTGCTGATTGTGGTATTTCTGATGTTACCTTGAGCGTAAATACAGATCAAGTTAAAGACTCTTGTGGAACTTATACTGCTATTATTACAGCAACTGATGGTTGTGGT
>Ga0233362_1000064_pt1 | contig 26258 bp, 26 predicted proteins | sample ElkDunMinimDraft_22_FD_180674 | JGI IMG/M metagenome (GOLD analysis project Ga0233362, IMG submission 180674) | Fecal eukaryotic communites from dung pellets of Tule Elk in California, USA - Elk Dung C1 | ecosystem: Host-associated > Mammals > Digestive system > Large intestine > Fecal | place... | reverse complement strand
TACGGTGAACCTACGCCGAGACGAGACGCCGAGGCGAATTTGCCGCGAGATGCGGCAAATTCGGAAAAAGCGGAAAGATAGGAAAGAGGGGAAAGAGCGGAAGCGGGGGCGTCACGAATGCGCCCGGGGGTGCTATGCTGTACGCAAACGAAGCGCACAGCACATGAGCAAAGGAAAACACATCATTATTGACATAGGCCACGCCCGGGGAACCGGAGCAAGAGGCAACGGCATGGAAGAGCATGCCCGGTGCGAGATAATCGCCACCTTTCTGGCCGCAAGGCTGCGGAACGATGGGTACGCCGTCACCGTGCTGGACTACCCGGACAGCACGAACAGCGCAGACCTGGTGGCCACGGTAAAGGCGGCCAACGGAATCAGCCGCGCCGCGTTCGGCATCTCGCTGCACATGGATGCCGCAAGCAAGGTGGTGGGCTATGTTGAGAGCATAGACGAAGACGGCGAGCCATGCAAGAAGCCCATCATCGAGGAAGACCCCGCCCCGCACGGCGCGCATGTGTGCTATGTGAGCAACACCGGCAAGCGCATGGCTGAGGCCATAGCGAAGTGGCTCTGCACCCTGCTGCCGGGGCGTGCAAGCAAGACGGTGAAGCGCGGCGACCTTTACATCCTGAAGCAGACACGCGCCCCCTGGGTGCTGGTGGAGTGCGGCTTCATAACGAACCCGGAAGACGCGGCCACGGAGCCGTATCAGATAGCGGAGTGCATAGCCGCCGGGGTGCGCCATTATTTTGAAGAGGTAGCAGCATGAAAAAGATTTTTCGAGTAGTCGCGCTTTGCGTAGTCATTGGCTGCACCGGCTCTGTTAAGGGAGCCGGTGCAGAGCATTGCATGCAGCAGGATGCCGGGAGATATGTGGCACCAGCGGATGCAGGGGGCTCCGCCAAGGCATCGCCCACCCAGGCCGCCATGTGGGCAGCCCCGGCAGCGGAAGAGGAAAGCGGGCTGACGTGGTATCAGGTGGCAGGGATATTGGCACTGCTGGGAGGCGGCGGAGCGTTGGGGTGGACAGGGTGCAAGAAGATGCAGGCTATCCGCTTGGAGCCGCAACCGCTGGAGGTGGCCATGAGCAAAGATTATGTGACCCGCAGCGAATTTGAGGATTACCGCAAGCAAGTGGCCTTGAACTTTGACAGGGTACACAAGCGGCTTGACACGGTGATGCCCGCCGTGGCTGAGATAAAGGGCGAACTGAAGCAGATTGCCCAAAAGCAGACGCAGATTCTGGACTTGTTACTTAACGGAAAGGCAAGCGCATGACAGACCAACAGAAGAGAGAGAGCACGATACGGCGCACGCTATTGGAAGACCTGAGCAATACCCCGCGCGGATACATGCAGCCGCAGGAAGCGCTGGAAGGCAGCGCCCGGCTTGCGGTGTGTCCGCCGCCCACCGATGCCGAATTTGACAGCGCTTTCCGCCGTCTGGAAGCCGATGCGCTGATTCATTGCGATGTTGACGCCATGGGCGTGAAGCGCTGGTGCATCACGGCAATCGGGCGCGCTGCACTAGCTGAATGCTGAAGAGAAAAAGCCCCATCATGAAGAAGCTCCGCAAAGACAGCAAATTTGCCCGCCTGACGGAAGAGCAGCGCGGCGAGCTGGGCGTGTACCTAGAAGGGCACAGCCTGGAAGAATCGCAGCAGTGGCTTGCCGCCCGTGGGGTGGAAGTGAGTCTGCAGAGCATCAGCGAATTTTACAGGCTGCATGTGCTGCCCTGCAAGTGGCAGCGCATGGCCACGGTGGCCGCCGTGCTCAGCAAGGTGGAGGGCGAGAGCGTGACCGATGCCGCGCACCGCGCCGTAGCGCAGCGCGTCTTTGAACTGAGCACAGACCCGAAGGCAGACCCGGAGCTGCTGGCCAAGTTTTACAAGCTCATGAACGATGGGCAACAGACGGCGCAGAGCGAGCGCAAGCTGGCACTGCTGGAAGCGAAGGCGCGCCGCGCAGATGAAGCGCAGGCGGTAGCCGGAGACAAGACGCAGAGCGCGGAAGAGCGCATGCAGAAGATTAAAGAAATTTTCGGGCTGAATTGACCCGGCTACGCCCCGCAGGGGCTACGCCGAGGCAGGGAGGATAAAGCCCGGTTTCATAGGTAGTAAGAAAGCAACGCAATAACATGCAGAAAAAAGCCATCCGTCTACGCCCCTGCGGGGCTACGCCGCGACAAGCAGCCCCCGCCCGCTCTACGCAGCAAGCTGCTACGGCGGGGCAAGCCATTGAGAAGCCCAGTGCTGAACCGGCGGAGGGGAGCAGCGGAGCTGTGCAGAAAAGGCGCAGGCGGATGGCGAAGCAGCAGGAGGCTGCCAGCCACGGCGAAGCAAGCGAGCAGAGCGAGACGCGGAGACGGGTGGCCGCTGCGTTTGCACCTATGGAAGAGGAAGCCGGCGCGGAACCCACGAACCCGCTTGACCTGCTGCTGCCGTACCAAAAGCGCCTTGTTTTTGATAAAAGCCGCTTTGTGGCGGCGTGCTTTGCGCGACAGACCGGCAAGAGCTTTTCCGTGGCCTGCTGTGTGGCGGGGCGCATGATAGCCATTCCCGGGCTCACGGTGGTGATTGCCGCCCCCTCTGGCCGCCAGAGTAATGAATCCCTGGACAAAGTCAAGGATTGGCTGCGGGCATTCTCTGTGGCGTGGGCTGATGAGGTGGAAGACCTGCGCGACATCGAGGCCGACCTGTACGCCAAGAGCATCAAAATGAAGAACGGCAGCCGCTGCATTGCAGTGCCGGGCAAGCCCAGCACCGTGCGTGGTTTCAGCGGTGACATCTGGCTTGACGAGTTCGCCTTCTTTGAGCAGCCGCAAGAGACGTGGAAAGCCATCTTGCCCACCATCACCAACAGCATGCGCGGCGGTAAAAAGACAGTGATGATTACCAGCACCCCGAACGGGCGCGGTGTGCGCGGTGTGCGATTCTACAAGATTATGACGGGCGAGACAAAGGGGGCATGGAGCCGCCACCTTGTCCCGCTGAAAAATGCCATTGCCGAAGGGCTGCCCACGGACTACCAGGAGCTGGCAGACCTGATGGACGATGCCGTAGCCCAGGCGCAAGAGCTGGACTGTGAGTTCCTGGACGATACCAGCGAGCTGCTGAGCTATGAGCTGATAGCCGGAGCCACCAGCCCGGATGCCACCAGCGTGGCCGCGCCGGAGATATACGCCCCCGGCAGCGGGCGAGACATCCGCCTTGGCATTGACTTTGGCCGCACCAATGACCCCACCGTCTGCTGGATGTTCGAGCGCGTGGGAGATGTGTGTTATACCAGGGAGGTGCTGGTGCTGAAGAACTGCCCCACCCCTGCCCAGGAAGAGATACTCCGCAGCCGCATCCGCGTGGCCCGCCGTGTGTGTTTTGACTACACCGGCCCGGGCATCGGCATGGGCGACCATCTGGTGCATGAGTTCGGGGAATGGAACCCGGGCAAGCATGAGTTCGGCAAGATTGAGCTCTGCACCTTCACGGTGGCATTCAAGCGCGACATCTTCCCGAAGCTGCGCCGGGCGTTTGAAGCACCGGTGAGGGTGCGCATCCCTGCGGGTGAAGACATCCGCGAAGACCTGCACAGCATGCAGCAGCTCATTAAAAATGGAGAATACACCTACAGCGCCCCGCACACCTCAGAGGGCCACAGTGACCGCTGCACCGCCCTGGCATTGGCATGGCGTGCGGCAGCCGATGCCGTTTGCACGGACATGCCCATACCGGTAGAGCGGGGCAACGCCTGGGACATGCCCGCACCGGTGAGCCGTGAAATTATGAACCGCCCATTCTGAATTACGAAGTACGAATTACGATTTACGAAGTATGAGCAGAAAGAACAGGAAAGCCACAGACAGCCACCCGTGGAATTTCAGCACGGTTGACCTGCAAGACATGGCCCGCGAGCGTGACCGCTGGCTGGACTACACCAGCCCGCTGGATTTCATCAGCGTGGATGTGGTGCGCCGTGCCCAGAATGAAGCCACGCGCGGAGCCTATGCCCAGCTGCAATGGCTCTGGGAACAGCTGGAACCCGCCGACCCGATACTGGCCACCTGTGTGGAGCGGCGACTGGGTGCGCTGAAGCGCATTCCTTGGGACATCCGCAAGAAAGATGGCCTGTCAGATGCGGAAGATTTACTTGCCGAAGCCCAGCTGCGGACGCTGCAAGACTTTGCCAACGCCATCGAGAACTTAGACGAAGGCATAGAAGCCCTGGCACAAGCGAGCTTCAGGCATTACCGGCACATTCAGCTTTTGGAGACGGAAGACGGGAGCCTCCGCCTGAACTTAACAGAGAACTGGAACTGGGCCCGTGACGGCTATGCCGGCGCCTGGCAATGGAATCCCGCCGCTACCTACGGCCTGACCCGTGGCATGCCTCTGCCGGTAGACCCGGCCAGCATTGTGACCCGCATCTGTGCCCGCCCGATTGACCAGCCGGCCATGATGCTGTGCCTGGATAGAAAGAACGCAAAAGCGCAATGGCTGGTGTATAATGGCCGCTACGGCACGCCGCCGGTGTTCGCCATCATGCCGCAGGGTGTGGACGAAGGACTGCGGAAAGAGTACATCAAATTTGCCATGCAGTGCGTGAGCAATGCAGCGGGTGTGCTGCCCGCCGGGGCGGATGTCAAGACCGTGACGCCCGGCAATGGTGGCCCTGATACCTTCAGCCGCATGATTGACCTGAGCACCCAGGAACTGGTGCTGCGTGCCACCGGCGGCCTGATGACCATGCTGACCGCTCCGGGAGCCGGTACGAACACCGCCACCGGCAGCGCGCACCAGGATGCTTTTGACGACCTGGCCGCGAGTGAAGGCGCGCAGATAGCAGCGCTGCTGCAAAGAACACTTTTTGCCCCGGTGCTGGAACAATGGCACCCCGGCCAGCCGCATCTTGTGGAGTTCGTGATGAAGCGACCGGACAGCGACAACGCCGCCGGCAGCGTGCAGAACATTGTCAGCCTAGCCACATCCGGCTACCGTACTCCGGACGAACAGGTGGCAGAGCTCACCGGCTTGCAGGTTTCAACAGATACTCAGAGCATGCAACAGCCCGGCATTGTCATGCCGCCTGCGCTCAATAGCCTGCGCGTACGCTATGCCCCGACTATGCTTTACCCGCCCGCGCGGGCTGCGTTTGAGCGAGCCATCAATAACAAGGCGATGGAACCCGGCTTCGGCGGAACGGAGTCCCGCTCCGTCTACGCCGAGGCGACTGCTCTCCCGTCTTCGCGTGGCTACGCCGAGGCAGGCCCGTCTTCGCGTGGCTACGCCGAGGCAGGCCCGTCTTCGCCAAGAGGCTACGCCGAGGCAGGCCGAAACTCCGAGCAGTCGGAACAGCCGCTGACCGGCGGCGAGCTTGCGGCACTTGCGCCGCTGGAAGCCGGTCAGCTCAGCCCGGAGGGAATCAGCAGCCGCGCCGCCACGGCCTATGCCATCTTGCGGAAGGCTGTGCGCCCGGCATACTCCGGAGATGTGGCACAGAGTGAGGGCGAAGAAGAGACGGCAGAAAATCGCAATTACAAGCGAGATAATGCCGGGCGCTTTGCGGAGACGGGAGCCGCTACGCACAGCCACAAGGGTGGACGCAGTAGCAAGGGCAATCCGAAGAACCCCACAACGCAGAGCAATACCCCGCTGAAGGCAGCGCCGGGAGCCAACACACAGGCGCAGGTGGATGCGGCAGACCATGCCATGAAGTCAACGTCCAAAAAGGGAAAAGTAAAGGGAGCGGCTCATGCGAACGGTAAGCCTGTAAACGTAGATGCCGGGCATCCGGATTATTATGGAACCCGTCACGCAAGCAAACATTTTAACCCTGGAGACACAGACCGGAGAAGCACGGCGCGAGCCATAGGTGCAGGGAAGAGTGAGAAGGTGGACGGAGGGATTTCCCGAACCCATAAAGGAAAGCAAGCCATACTAAAACCGGACAAGGAACGGGAGGGCATGAAATTTATAACCGGATACAAAAAATAGCCCGAGCCGGGAGCTCAGGCCTACTGACAGGTAACACGGCGCACGTGCCCAGTTTACTTGCAGAGGATTTGGGTTCCACCCCAGCAAGGTGCTGTCAGGACTTTCAAGGTATCGTAGCCCAGACAAAAAGTCAACCCCGAAAAATCAGAAAAAATGGAGAATCTGCCCACAATCGAGAAAAAGCCCGCACAAGCCCCTGTAACGCCGCGCAAGGCTCTTAGGGGTGCGGAGTACCCCGCCGCCCCAGATAAGGGCGGCAGAGGGGCGGCAGAGGGCGGCAAAGAATAAATTACGAAGTAGAAAGAGAGGAAGGCATGAGCATACCCGCATTTACAGACAAGAGAGCACCGCGCGCGCCGTTTAAGCCCGGGAGCGTGCCGGGGGCTGCATGGTTTAACATCGAGACCGTATTCTGCCACGCGTGCCCGAACCCGGGGGCAATGCTGCGGAGCCATGGCCTGCACGCGGAAGATGAGGCAAGCCTGTGGGCCGCCTGTGTGGAAGCGGGGCTTGACCGTGAGGTGGCCACGCCGGAGACGCTGGCTGCGCTGGCCGATACCTTCCGCGCTGTGGATGCGGATGGGCGCGGTGTGCTGCTGACGGTAGACCATGCAGGGGTGGGCGAGCGCCCGGACACGCGGGCGGCGGGCTGGATAAAGGCGCTGCATGCAGATGGCGGGAAGCTGTGGGCGTGGATTGAGTTGACGCCATACGGCCACGGGCTTGTGGATAGCGCCGAATTTGCGTTTTTCTCCACGGAATATGATTACCGCGATTTTAAGCAGACGGCAGCGGGAGCGGAGCCGCAGAGGCTGGCCGGCTGCACGCTGACGAATGGGCCGCGCCACCCGGCGCAGACGCCCTGCACGAACATGAAGACCTTGCAGGCCCGTGCCTGCGCAACCCAAGACAATATGAACATGAACACCGACACGGAAGAGAAGAAGACCCCGGCCACGAATACGGAGCCGGAGGACACCCCCGCCGCTGCTAACAGCTCCGGCGTGGCAAGCAAGGGCGAAGAGCCCGCAAAGAACGGTGACACCCCCGCTCCGGCTACGCCCAAGGGCTACGCCGAGACAGGCAAGGAGGGTGCCACCAATACCGGCACGGAGCCCGCAGAGGAACCTGCCGCCACGAATGACGATGACCTGCAGCCCAGTGATGACCTTTCCGCCGCGCTGGTGGCGGTGGCCGAATTGCTGGGCCTGCCGGACAGCGCGAAGCCGGCAGACCTTGTGGACGCTGTGAAGACGCTTCAGCGCAGCAATGATGAGCTGCGCACGGCTCTTGCAGAGGCAAACAAGAATGCCAGCGTGAACGGCGGCACTGCTGCCAACTCTGTGCGCTACCCGAATCTGCGCGCGCTGAATCACGGCACCCGCAAGGCCACGGCCCTGACCGGTGCTACGCCTAACCGCGAAGTAAGGGTGAGCGTGGGGCACGGCACCCGCGCTGTGAATTGCCAGGATAAGGCGCGTGTGGATTACTGCACGAATGCCGTGACCACGGCAGAGCGAGCGCTGGGCCGCACGCTGACCCCCGCCGAATATGGCCGCGCCTGGGCTAAGGCCAACTCAGATTATACCCAGGGCGTGAACCGCTAACCCAAACAAGAAACAACACAAGACACATGATTACGAATCATACCCCCGCAATCCGTGCCCCGTATGCAGCCGCCCTGAAGGGGCAGCCGCAGATTCATGAGGGCAAGCTGGGCAAGCTGAACGCCGCCGGCGAGATTGAGCTTGCCACTTCCGCAGATGACGCCTTCGGCATTATTTGCAACCCGGACAGCCTGGCCACGGCTGTGGCCGGCAATGCTACCAGCGCCACGCTGGTGCACCGCAAGTTCGCTGGAATTATCCAGGTAAACGTAGGCAGCACCGGTGCCGCCATCACCCCCGGCACGAAGCTGGTGTATAGCTCCGGCGGTGTGCTGACTACCGGAGAGGGCACGGCTGTGGCCGTGGCTGTGGAGTCTGCCCCTGCCGGCCAGGCCGGCCAGATGGTGAATGCTATTCTGCTCTAACCCCTAACCCCGCAAGATAAAGATGAATCAGTTTAATTATCCGATTTATAATTACGCCGTGGGCTGGTTTAACCGCCAGGCCCCGAACCCGCTTGACTTCATTGCCCCCGCTCTGTCTGTGGATGGAGTGACCGGTACATTCAAGCGCTACCCGCAGGGCTATGCCTTCCGCCAGGTAGACACGCGCCGCGCGCCGTATGAGGAAGCGCACATCGTGGATGTGCTGGCCGAAGATGTGCCGTACCTGCTGGAAGACCACAGCCTGCGCATTGGCGTGGATGATAGCGAGATAAAGCCCGGCGCCGGTAATAAGAAGGAGGCAGCAGACCAGATTGCACTTGCCAAGACGGGCAGTCTGTTGGCCACTTGGCGCACCTCTTCCATTGCTGCCGGCCTTGCTTACTTCCGCCAGCAGGTGGAAGCTAAGAGCGGCAAGGGTGCATGGAGCGGCGTGGATGCTGACCCCATCAAAGAGCTGCGCGAGCTGATGGCCGAATATGAGGCCACCAATGGAGTGCTGCCCAATCGCTTCCTGTTCAGCACGGCTGCCTGGAATACGCTGTGCGATAATGCCGCCGTGGCTGACCTGGTGGCATACAATGACGCGAAGGTACTCACCCCGGCGCTGCTCTTCAAGCTGCTGCACCTGACCGGTGAGGGCCAGACAGCGCCGCAGTTCCTCAAGGCCACTGTGCCTGTGGGTGTACACCGCCCCGGTGCTGAGGTGCCCTTCAAGGGCAGCAATGCCCTGGGCTCTGATGTGTGGCTCACCTATGTGGACGACGGCCAGCAGATTGGTGATATGTGCGGCATGCGCCAGCTGCACGCCGGTGGCGAGAGCCCGGTGGAGCATGTGGAAAGCTACTACGAACGCGGGAAGAAGACTACTTTCTACGAAGTAGGCTTGCACCGCGCTTATGCCGTGACCGCCCCGTCTTGCAATATCCGTCTTGCTATTTCCTGACGCCATGGCCACGAAGAAAGAGAGCCCGAAGGCCGCACCGGTTGAACAGCCCGAAGCTGTGCAGCCGGTAGCGGGGAAGCCCACCACTGAGCAGGTGACGGCGATAACCTGCGCCTTGCTGCAATCTCCCGGCTATTCCATCAAGCTGCGGGATGAGCAGCACCAGGCGCACCTGGTCAATGTTGCCATGCAGATAGCTGAGAAAATCAACGCCGCAGTAAACGCATGAAGTACTGGCTACCGCTGACCGTGCAAGACCTTTCCGCCGTGTTTGCCACGGCTGAGCTGGACGAACTCACGCGCCCGGAATGCCTGCCGTATGTGGAAGACACGCTGGCGGACATTGTGGCCATGGTGCGGGAAGCGGTGGCCACAAACAAGGCCAACAGGCTGGGCAGTGACCCGCTGAGCATACCGCGAAGCCTGCGCCCCGCCGCCCTGGATATTGCCGCGCTGCGGCTGCTGAAGCGCTTTGCCCTGACCGTGACGGATGAGCGCAAGGCGGCAGCGACCGCAGCAGAGGCAAGGCTGGAAGCGGTGCGCAGTGCCGCCGCGCCTGTGCTGGATGAGGCGGGCAACCTGCCGCAGCAGCCCTGCCAGGTGCCGGAGATGGTAGCGCCGACCCCGGCCTACGGCAACGATGGCATAGGCTGGTATCCGTCTCCGCTTAACAGCTACGCCGTGACAGGCCCCACACCCACCCACTGAAGCCATGGAGAACTTACCCGAAGCCCCCGAATATATGCTGGCGGCCACGCTCATTGAAGAGCTGCGCCGGGATGCAGTGCTGGCGCCGTATGTGTACCAGCACCCCTGGGACAGGGAGGAACAGCAGCAGGCTCTTGCCATGGCTGCCGGCCAATACTCCGGCACGGTGGCGGTGGTGCCGCAGATGCCCGCCCCCAATACGGATGACCCGGACGGGAAAGCAGGAACGCTGCGCGCTCGCGTGGCCGTGGCTATTCTCTGCACTCAGAATGTGCCGGGTGGCCAGACGGGGCGCCGCGTGGCGGGCTTGCTGTATAAGTGCCTCAATGCGGTGCTGCGCTGGGATGTGATGGACGCGGGCATCCCCTACACACAGCCGAAAATTGACAGCATCAACACGCTGAGCCTGGCAGAGCTGCCAAAGCTGGCCAACCTGAGCGGAGTGATGATACAAGCCTCTATTGTTTACAACTACAAGAAACCCATAAAATGACCACTACAAACAAGAACGAAAAGGCCAAGAAGGCCGCAGGCTGGGTGACCGGCCTGCTGACGGGCTGGGGGATCCCCGGCACGATAGCGCGCATCCTTGCGGGTGCGATTGTTGGAGCGATTGCAACCGCCGTAGCCCTTACCGGCACCGGCTGCACCGCTAGTTACAAGCAGACGGCAGAGGGCGCGGTGGAATACAACCACGCGCTGACGCTGCCGCTTCCCGTTGAAACCTCTTCCGACAAGTAAGCCAGTCTGAAGGACGAATTACGATTTACGAATTACGAAGAATGAGCAAGAAAGCAACAAAAGAAACGGACGCGACCGGGCTTGCCAGCGAGGGCGTAGCAAGCGAGCCGCAAGGCGAGACGCAGAGCCTGGTGCGCGTGAAGATGAAGAAGAAGGCCCATGTGGCCGGGTGCATTGCCGCGCCCGGTGCCGTGGTGAACGTAACGAAGGAAAGCGCCGAGCGCCTGGTGGCAGATGGCGTGGCGGTGATTCTTTACTAACCCGGAAGAAGAAAGGAACGCATGAACTTAGACCGATTAGACGCGGCCACCATTTTGGGCGCCCGCGTATGGATTGTGACGATTGGCCAGAGCATCACGGGAGGCAGCGGAGAGAGTAACACGGTGAGTGACACCGTGATTCCTGAATTACCAGAAAGCTACGCGAACCCGGGCGATTGGATTACGCTGGGTAAGGTACGCACTGCCAAGCCACAGACGGACTACAAGACGGCCGATGTGGAGGGCGTGGACGATACGGGCGCATACAAGGTGACGGAGATGAAGCTGGCGCAGAAGCGCAAGCTTCAATTCAGCACGAATGACATCAGCCCCGAAGCATTCCAGATGACCTTCGGCCTTACCTCTGCCATTGTGGACGGTGAGGAGCAAGCCGTGTTTGCCAGCGGCAATGACTCCCTGGAAGTGTGGGCTTGCTATGAGCTGACGGATGCCTACCGCACACAAACGGGCATTGCCCGCATCCTGGTGCGAGGAGTGCTGAGCTTGCAAAACCCGCTTGAAGCGAAGAGCGACCCCGCGCAGGCCGACTATGAGCTGAGCGTGAAGCCGAATGCTCTTGCCATGTTTGTGGCGGGAGATGCCGCCTGATAACCCCATGGCAGCGGGGCGGCGTCATCGTCGCCCTGCTGCCTACCATCCGAAGAAGAAGGAAGACTATGCACAAGAACCTGCCTACTGTTGAGGGGGTGAAAACCCGCTTTCTGTGCAGCATCAGCGCTGACGAGGGCACAAACACCACGCTTGCCGGCTATGTGAAGGTGGGCGGGGAAAGCCTGCCGATGACTGCCGACGGCGAGAATGAACTTGTAGCACCTGCCACGCCGGCAGGTGATTATTTGTATGAACTACGTGCGGGCGGATTGGTGGTGATGTGGGGCCATCTTTGCGCCCGCCCCTCTGCATTCCCGCCGGAGGGGGAGTATACGGATATAGAGGTGAGCGCTGAGATGGCGGCGGAGATGGTGATAGGGGTGCAAGCGGAGCTAAGGAGCGGGCCGCGAGGGGAGAAAGGCGAACGAGGGGAAGAGGGTCCGCGAGGGTATTCTGCCTATGAGATAGCATGCCAAGAAGGATTTGTGGGCACGGAGGCGGAGTGGCTGGAAGCGATGAGGCAAGAGACAGCCACGCTGGCGGTGCAGCAGGTGACACCGCTGACGGAGCGCGCGGAGAGAGCAGCAACGGAGGCGGCGAATAGCGAGACGGCAGCGGGAGAAAATGAAGCGGAAGCCGCGAGTAGTGCGGCGGCGGCGCAAGGATATGCGCTTGCTGCGGAGAAGAACGCGAAAGTGGCCGAAGAGGCAGCGGGCGAAGCGGATGCTGCCCGCGCGGGGGCGCAGGATGCGCAGAGCGATGCAGAGATGGCGGCAGAAGGTGCGGCGGAGGATGCCAAGGAGGCGGCGGCTAGTGCCAGCGGTGCCGCTGTGCATGCAGGAGTTGCGGAGGCAAGCGCGGAGGCAGCTGCTAAGAGTGCGAGCGAGGCGGCCGGGAGTGCCATAGCGGCGAACACGAGCAAGGCAAACGCTGAAAAGAGTGCTACGGAAGCAGCAACCTCAGCCACGGAGGCAGCGAAGAGTGCCACGGCAGCAGAGGAGAGCGTAGAAATGGCTGAGATGTCATTGCCTTGCGATTATATGCGTTTCGCGCATGTGACCAGTTTCAAAGAGTTGGCGCAGCAGGCGCCGGATTTGATCGAGACTGAGGTATGGAGGTACCCGCTGAATTCACTGGACAAAGCCGGAGAAGCGTCGATGGATACGTATTTTAAACGGTTGCGCCGGGTTTGTTTGTATAGCGAGGCGGCTAATGTTTGGTCTAGTATAAGCGACCCAGATAATAGAATAGTGCCGTTTTTCAATAATTCACAACTTGAGGAGGTTAGGGTTGTTTACCCCAAAGCGAAGAGTATTTACTACATGACGCCGTGGGGTAGCAATAGTGTAGAACGTTTGTATGTTTATGCGCCGCAGGCTACGACTTTCTCCATCTATGCGGTGGCGGGGTTTTACCCGCGCTGGGTGTGGCTATATGTGGCAAGCGAGAAGATCGACAACTGGATTTTGCAGGCTGCTGTGCGCACGATAGCTTACATTGGGCCTGTTGCGAAAAAAATAAATCAGTCGTGTCTGAGTCGACTTACAGAGGTGTTGTGCGGTTTTCCAGTGGCGACGTTACTCAATTTGCAGAAGGCGCAGCTAAATAAAGAGTCGGTGTTACGCATTGTCAATAGTTTGCAGCCATATAACCCAGCCACGATGACCGAGATGCCGCAGCTGACGCTTGGAATCAGCCCCGCAGTCAATGGAGACGAGGAGGTGAATGAGGCGTTGCTGTTGGCGCAAACAGCCGTGGAAGATGGTGGCAAGGGGTGGAGTGTGGCCGTCAATGGCTTTACCATCACGGCGGGGGGAGCAGCAGCGACGTTGGGGCTGAGGCGACCAGTGTATGCGCGCCGGTGGGAGGATGCAGAGGGGGACTATGTGGACGCAGACGGCACGCGCTGGATGGTCCGATGGGGCAACACCGTGCTTGAAAACTGGGTGGCCAACGAGCAATTGGGCTATGAAGAGTTTGCCACCATCGAGGACGCGCTGGAGGCGTGGGGCTTGACGGTGTGGGAGCCGAAGCAGCAGGGGTGACAAGCAGAGAAGATTTCAGATTGAGAAGAGATGAATTATTTTTACGAAGCGAGGATAAGCGTGACGTATCGCGAGAAAGGTGGAGCGGGTAGCAGCGTGCTATTGGTGCTGCCTGGGCAGTATATGCTAGGAGAGCCGGTAAGGGAATGGAGTTTGGAGACAGCGAGCCACAACCTGATAGGTGCGGAGTATGGGGTAGAGGTGCCGACGGGGAATGCGCGCATGACGTACGAGGTGGAGGCTGTGGTGAAGCGGAGCAGTGTGCGGGAGCTGGAAGTGTATTTGCGGCGGCTGGAGATAAGATTAAACACGAAGCGAGCGGGGACCGTGGAGATAGCGGAGGCGTATGAGGAGGGGGAGGCGGGACTGCGCACGAAGTGGGAGGCGGTGGTGAACAGCTGCACGGTGCGCCGCCTGACTTCAGAGGAAGCCCCCGCAGAGCCCGGCGCATGGGGCGCTGTGGTGCTTTCCTTCACGCTTACGAACCCCGAAGAGCTTTGACGCCATGCCACAGCAAGCAGCCGGAAAAGTACGCAGCAAGCAGGTGACGCCGCGCGCCATGTCTACCGCTCAATGGGACATGGTAGACGCGCAAATTAGAGAGCGCGCTTTCTTCATGGCGGGTGTGGACAATGCGCGCATTTTGTCCGCGTTCCAACATGTGGCGCATGAGATTGCTGCCGGGCGCATGAGTCTGCCGGAAGGCCGCCGCAAGCTCCGGGAGTTCCTGGCCGCCATCGGCTATGAACCCGCTGCGGAAGATGCCGGCACGCTCAAAGACCTGACAAGCCGCCGCCGTTTAGATGTGGCCATGGAAACGAATGCAAACCTTGCCAGAGGGTGGGCGGAAAGGCGTGCAAATCTTGGAGATATTACGAACCCGGGGCAAGAGCTTTACCGCCAACGGCAGGCACGCGAACCCAGAGACTGGGCAAGCCGATGGGCAGAGGCAGCCGCCGCCGTGAACTGGGAAGGCGTGGCCCGTGATGGCTCTTTCATAGCATTGCTTACAAGCCCCATCTGGGTGGAGCTGTCACGCTTCGGCTACCCGTATCCGCCCTTCGATTTCAATTCCGGCATGCGTGTGCGTCCGATAGGGCATCGGATATGCAAGGAGCTTGGCTTGCTAGATGATGAAGAATGGCTGGACAAGCAGCTTGCAGCTGCTGAAGAAGGGCTGAACGAAGGCGCCGAAGCCGATTGCAGCGACATGGGCGCAGAGGTGCTGGCAGAGCTTGACCGCGCCCTGGGCAGCGTGGGCGAGATTGTGGACGGCGTGGCCCGCATGCGCGATGTGAACGGCACCACACCCTACAGCGCCGAAGAGGTGGCAGAGGTGGTGGGCGAAGATACCCCCGAAGGCGTGCCCAATGTGCAGAGAGATGCCGCCGAACTCTGGGACGAAGACGGAGTAGACGGCATGCCGGACGAAGCCAAGGAAGCCATGCGCACTCTACTGGAACGAACGAAGCCGGAAGACGGGGTGGAAGAATTGCAAAAGGCTTTTGACCTGGACGAAGCCCAGGCAGAGGAGGCCATGCAAGCCCTGGAAGAAGAGGGCTACGAAGTGCCGCGAGGCCAGGTTGCAGAGCCGTGGGCAACGGCTGCCGCTGCGGTGGCCGCCATGGGGGCGGTGAGGGCCGGAATGGTGCGCGTGCTGTTGAAGTGGCGCGGGCCACAGAGCGCCCGCAATCTGCAGCCCCTGTTGCGCAAGCTGGGACGCGAACCCGAAGACGCGCTGCAGCTCATTGAAGGCCACCGCCTGCGCGTGGTGGATAAGAAGGAGCGCACCACCGCAGATGGTGCCCGCGTGATAACTTACACCGTGGAAGAAAATGCTTAATTTCAAGATAATAGTGACCGGAGGCGGCACACCTTGCAAATGGCGGGCGGGCATGTATGAACAGGCGGTCAATAAAGCCGCCGCAAACCATTTGCGCGCACTTATCAAGCAGCATCTGGAAGCAAGAGGCGGGCGCAAGTATTGGAAGGAAGCAGCAGATGCAGTGGAAACGGTGCTCAACGAATCAGGCGCGGTGGTAAGCATTAACCACCGGGGCGTCCGTCTGCATTTTTACGGTGGCACGGTGAAGCCCACCGGGCGCATATCTAACGTGACCGGCAAGCCCATCAAGCGGCTGCTGATACCCGGCGAGAATTCCCCTCTGCGCAAGGCCAATGTGGAGCTTTACGAATTAGGGCTTGACCGCGACGCGGTACGCATTGAAGAAGGCAAGCTAATGGCAGACATTGGAGGAGTGCCGGTAGAGCTGGGCGTGCTGGCCAAGCAAGCCGAACATGACCCCGACCCCACCGTGCTGCCGAAGCCCGAACAGATGGCCGAAGCCCTGCACACCGGTGCCCGCGAAGCATTAGAAATTCTGAACATTTAACACACCCACACCATGGCAAAGAATGATAAAGATTTGAAGATAGGAATCTCCACCGAATATGACGGCAGCGGGGCACAAGCCGCGCTTGCCGATGCAGAAAAGGTGAAGCAGGCCAACACCGCTGCTGCTGCATCTGCGCCGCAGTCCGGCGGCAGCCCTGCCGCACCTTCGCCGCAGGGAGGCGGCAAGGTAGACACCAGCGGGGAGGAAGCATTGGCCAAGGCCAAAGAGAACACCGCAGAGGCTACCGGCAAGGCAACCGAAGCAAGCAAGGAATTGGCCGCCGCCCGCAGCGATGGGCAGAAAGCCACCACCACGGCGGCCACGGTAGAGAAGACGCTATCCACCGAACGCAAGGCCACCGCCGATGCAACCACCACGGCGGCCGATGCAGAGCAAAAAGCAGCTGCCGAAGTCACTGCCGCCGCGCAGCAAAAGCAGCAGGCAAGCGCCCAGAATACGGAGGCGCTGAGCAAGGAACAGCAGGAGATTGAAGCGCTCAAGGCGCAGATGGCACTTGAAGCCAAGGGGCGCGCCGGGCTGATAAAGGAGCTGGAAAGGCTGGGCAAGGCACGCGCACGCGCCGCCAAGGCGGGTGACGTGCAGGCATTCAAGAAGCTGGAGGCTCAGATGACGAAGACCCGAGCGGCGTTTGAGCGCATGAATCAGGGGCTTGAGATTTCCCGCCTGGGCATGATGGGACAAATGCAGGTGGCCATGGGTGCCATGGGCGCCATACAGTCCCTGGGCAATGAGGTGAACAGCGGCAGTGTGTCCCTGATGGGCATGGCCAATGCCGTGTACGCCCTGGGCGCAGCCATCAAGGCTGGCATGGGGCCGGTGGGATGGATTCTGATGGCCATTCAAGGGCTGAGCATGGCGTGGGATTTGTATAGCGACAAGCAGGAAGAAGCGGCCAAGGCAGAAAAGGAACGCATGGAGGCAGAGCATGAGGCCTTAAAGAAGCACTGGGAAGAGGTGGAGAAATTTGCCAGCATGGACAGAGAAAACACGCTGACCCGCTGGCAAAAGGACTTTGACGCCATGCGCCAAGACTGGGAACAGTTTACCCAGCAGGAACTTGCCGCGCAGCGCAGCGCCGATGTGCAGGCCAGTGCAGCAGAGGAACGCCGCCGCATTGCCGCGCAGTCCGCCTATGATGCAGAGGTGGCACGCATTGAGCTGGCCAAGACCATGGGCGAGATTAGCGAAGCCGAAGCCATCAGCCGCAAGGCTGCTGCCGAAGAAGCCAAGGCGGCAGAGTTGCAAGCTATTGACGAAGCCGAAGCACACCGCAACAATGTGGCCCACATCAATGCCAAGTGGAGAGCAAAGAGGGAAGCGGAGGCAATGGCCCGCGCCTTGGAAGAAAAGTTCGGGGATTTTGAAGACATTTTGCGGGTAAAAATGCCCACGAATGAGGAATGGGAAGCGCTGCAAATAAAGCTGAACGAAGGGCTGGGGAGCATGAAAGAGCGAGAACAGGGCCGCTACATCCACAGCAAAATTTTTGAACTGAGGCAGATGCTTGAAGCTATGGGGATAGCTTGGCAAGGCACGGATGCGGAGCTCGTCAAATGGGTGAACAGCATGCGGGAAGCCCGCGAAGCCGGGGAGCAGCGCGTGCGAGAGCTGCAAGCCATAGCCCAGGAAGAAAGCACCGCCGCCCAGGAGGTGAAGCTGGCCAATGAGAACCGGCGCGCGGAAGCGCAGGCCGATGCTGCAAGGCGAGCCGTGGCCCGCCAGCTGGAAGAGGCGAAGCTGCAGAAGCAGGAAGAAGCCAACAGGCTGACGGAAGAGTGGCAGCAGAAGCAGCGGGCCACGCTGGAAGAGCAAGCTGAATGGCTGGAACAGACGGCGGCGAGCTTTGCCGAAGGAAGTGCAGAGGCGAAGCGCTGGGCTGAAGCTTTGCGCAATGTGAAGATCCGGCAGGTAAATGAAGAGCTGAACAACCTGAGCGATGCATACAAGGTGACGGGCAGCTATGCGGAAAAAGACACACGAACCCAGGTGCAGATTTACGCGGCAGATGAGAAGGCGCTGCGGCAACGCCGCGAAGCGCTGGAACGGATGAAGCGCACGCCCGACTTGGATGCAGCCACGCTGCGCTCAATCAACGCGAAGATAAAAGAGACAGACCGACAGGCTGGGCGCTTGCGGGGAAACATGCGAGAAAGTGCGGATGCAGCGCAGCGGAGCATAGAGAGATTGAAGCCGCTGGGGCAAAAAGCGCGAGGTGGAGTGGGAGCTCAGGCGGCGTTGGGACGATTGGAGAGGGCCTATGTGGCGCAGGCGCGACAGGCAGAGCGGCAGGCAAGCCGCGGTGACACCCGAGGGATGGAGCGGACGATAGCGGCCATGAACCGGAATGCGCGCCAGCAGGAGCGGTTGACGGGCTACTCAGGAAGAGCTGCTGAGCAGATGCGAGCGATTGAAGCAGAGCTGCGGGTGGTGGCGAGAGGCACGAGCAAGAGCGAGCGCGGGATGACGGCGCAGCAGAAGCAAACGCAGAGAGTGCAGGCCGCGCTGAAGAAACAAGAGGCAGCAGCTGAGAAGGCGGCTAAGGCCGAAGCACGGGGCGCCCGCGCAAAGGAGAAGGAGGCGAGGGCGACAGAGAAAGGAGTGAGGGAGGCCGCCAAGAGAACGCGAAAGGCCGCCCCCAAAGCACAAGCAGCGCGAGTAACTGGTGAAGTGGCCGCGATGCAGAGCGCTGTGCAACAGTTGGAGGCGGAGAATGAGAAATTGCGAGGGGAGCTGGCGAGGCTGACGGCGGCCGTGGAGCGCTGTGTGACAGCGGCGCTAGCGGGAGCCACAGCTGCGGGGCGCGGAGCAGAGGCGACACAAGCGTTAGCTGGCCAGCTGAGGGGGCAGGTAAAGGTGCTGGAAAAGAAAGTGAACATCATCGAAAGAAAGATTTAAGCAAATGAAGATAGATACAAAAGAATTTGCCAATATGCCGGGGCTGATGAGCGCGCGGCTGAGTGAAAGCGCAGATGCGGCGGCAGCGTTGGAGCTAACCTGGAGTGGGTATGGGCCGGAGTGGCTGGAGTATATGGAGCCCGTGACGCTGATGCACCGCGGGAGGGTGCTATTTCACGGGCGCTTGATAAGTTATACTCGAACGAATGAGGCCGGAGAGACGGAGACAACGGCCACGGCGAAGGATGCACTATGGCTGCTGGATCATTTGACCTTAGGTGCACAGATAGCAGAAGCGCTGGCGGCAAACAATGGGCGCGAAGCTAATTTGACGATGGCGGCCCGGAATGCGATGGTGAGTTGGGCCGCCTTGGCAGAGAGTTGCCGGGTGAATGCGCCGCAATGGGTAGTGACAGAGGGTGGCGAGGTGCTACCGGAGGCGGAGGTGCGGCTGGATGTGAGCCGTGCGAATTATAGCAGCGGGGCGGCATGGAAAAAGGAAGGGATGGTGACGCAATGGACGGCGCTGCTGGTGATGAAGGAAGCTAACCCGGATGCCTTTTACCGCTACCGGCCGACAACTGGCGCGGTGGAAGTGGTGTCGCTGAAGCGAGCGGAGAAGATAGAATGGAACACGGAGCAGATGCGGCTTGAGGCATGCGCAGAGGTGGCGCCGCAGTATGAGAATAGCATCACCGGTGTAGCACTGCTAGTAAGCTGGGATAAGAGTGCGGATGGCGATGGTGCATTGGGCGGGGCGATATTGCAGGTGTACCCGGAGGGTGTGGAGGCCAGTGATATGGGGGTGAAACTATACACGGCGCACGTGAAAAATTACGTGCAGGCGACGCAACAGGCCCACTATATGATGCGGCAGCTCAAGAGCTATTACGATGCGGTGAATGAGCTGCAACACTCTGGGAGTGTGCGGGCGCTGTTGGATGATGTGGAGAGTAGCCCGCTGTGCAGCCGGATGAGTGTGACGGGAGCGGGGACGCACGAGGAATGGCACGACATGGCAAGCATGGTGACCGGCGTGGCGTGGGATTTTGTGGCCGGTGTGGTGGAGGTGCAGCTGGGGACGGACATGGGGGAGCCCCACATCAGTGAGATGGTGTTTCCGGATGAGCCGGAGGAGGATGAAACAACGGAAGAAGGTGGTGGCGGTGATTTTGAATGGCCAACAAGCTCAGAGGATACCACAACTGCATCGAACTTGCCAAGTTGGGATTTGAACTCAACGCAGGAGGAGGAGATGAGCACCACGTGGGAGGAGACAACCACCACGTGGGAGGAGAATATAAGCCTATCAGAGACGACCACCACGTGGGAGGAGACAACCACCACGTGGGATGAGACTGATACGGCATCAGCAAGCGAGAGCGAGGAGCTGACTTTTAGCACGTGGGATGATATTTTCACAACGGGTGGCGGAGAATCTGCCACGTGGGGGGATAGCGACACAACTACGTGGGATGGGAGTAGCACCGGCAGCAGAGGAAGCGGCAGCAGCGGGAGTGGCAGTGATGGCGGCACCGCTAGTGGCAGCAGCGATGGCGGCACCGCTAGTGGCAGCGATGATTGTGGGTGGTGCACTGAGAAGTGGGCCGCGCTGGAAGCTTGGAAGGCAGGGATGGAAGAACGATTGGCGGCCTTGGAGGCGGCGCTAGAAGGTAGCTGTGATTGTGCGTGCGCCGGGTTGCTGGAAGATATACAGAAGGCAGTAAATGAGGCGGCCGCCGGGGTGAACTTGACTGCCAGCGTGACTGCCAGTGTGATGACCACCAACACGGGGGATTTGAAGGTGAACGCAACAGCTGAAGCGAGCGGCGGCAGCGGGAGCGCGAGTGTCAGTTTCCAGTATTAAGTGAGAGCGAGGAGGATGCGAGATGAGAAGATGCAGGTGCAGGTGTGACAGCGGGGCTATGGTGGAGGCGGCAGTGAAGTTGTTTCATGCGCGGATGGCGCAGCTATACAATGGGCTGACTGTGGAAGTGGGCGGAAGCGGCGGCTGGTGGACAGGCGACTGGACAACACGCGAAGTGGTGGACGGGAGCGGGAGCGAGGCAACAAGCAGTACGGAGTATTACTGGACTGGGGTGCGCTATGAAGGGTGGGGCTGCCGGGCTGTGTATGGTTACACGCCCGGGAAGCTGGAGGTGGCGGTGAGCTACACGCTTGAGAACAAAGGAAGCTGGGATGATGTAAACGGCTAAAAGAGATATGAAAAAGATAGTACACCAAATATGGATAGGCGGCGAGCTGCCAGAAAAAGAAAAAGGCTGGGTGGCTGGGGTGAAGGCTGTGGCGGAGGCCGCGGGCTGGGAGCACCGGCTATGGAGCTGGGCGGAGCTGGAAGTGGCGTACGGAGGGGAGCCGTTGGCGCGGTTATGGCGGCGGCTGATGGCGGACTTCCCGATGCCTACCACATACACGCTGATGGCTGATTATTACCGGCTGAGGGTGCTGGCAGATGGTGGCGGGGTGTATATGGACACGGATTTTTGTGCTACGGAGTGGCCAGAGTGGCCAGAAACCGGGGCGGATGTGTATGTGCTGGGGGAGTTTTTCAAACCGGACCGACCGAGTAATGGTTTTTATTATTGCTTGAAAGCCGATGTGATGCGGCGGACAGCCATGATGGCGGAGCGGCATTTGCTGGCGCAGTTGCCACCGGATGCGGAGGATTTGGCGCGGCGCTATGTGGAGCTGATACGGCGGGATGGGGGGAGAGGTGGCCTGCCGCTCAAAGGTGTGGGTGGGAGATGGTTGTGCCGGCACGTGTTGCCGGTGTGGCGCAAGCATGCTGTGCGGATGGATTTTATACCAGAGGAAATGGTGGGGCACCGGCAGTGGAAGAAACCTGCGGCATTGTTGCATTACGGTGCGTCTCACTGGCACGAAGGGGGCAGGAAAGAAGGTGACCCATTTTGGCAAGGGGTGGTGGAATACGGCGAGAAACTGGTGGCGAAGGCGCGGGAGGAGGCTCGGCAGCAGAAGTTGGCGGCGTTGCCTCTATACTTGCGGCCGCGTGGAGGGGTGAAGGTGCCGCCCCCTGCGCTGGTGTATGCTGATGATGTGGCGCCACCTACAGAGGTGCCGCCACAGTTCCGGTTGCCGCAGGGGGTGAAGCGGGTGGTGGTGTTGTCTAATGTAACCGCGGGTTTTTCTCCGGACATGTTACCTCTGCGGGCGGGGGATTTGGTGGTGCATTGCAATCATTCGCGGCACAGGGAGGCGGCTATGCGGGTAAAGGGTACGAGGCATTGGCTATTTGTGAGACACGGAAAGGGGAAAGACCCACGGGGATGGCATTGGTATCATGAAGGGACGTTTGATGGCTTTGAGCGGGTGTTTTTTGTGAATGATGCCATCATGATGCAGCCATTTCGGTGGTACCGCGATTTTCGGGCGATTTGCAAAAAATCCCCTACGACGGGTTTTATAGCCGCAAACATTATGCGCGAAGTTGCTGGGGCGCTGCCGTTGGTGCTGGGCGGGTTTGATCCGGGGGTGAAGCACGGGACGCCGCAGTGGGAGGGGCATGATTGGGAGGTAGAGGCCCAGTGGTATGCGCAGCGAGGATTCACGTTGTACAGACCCCAAAAGCAGGCGAAGATTTTGGTATTGATAGCATCATGCTGCGGGTATGTTGATTACAAATTGCGCGCAAAGGACGGCAAGGGGACGTATGAACAGCGTCGGGCCTGCCGATTGACGTGGTTGAAATACGCTCCTACCAATGTGGAGGTGATGATGGTTGTGGGGCGGGGCGAGCTGGGGAGTGAGCCGCTGGTGCAGCAGCTGGATGTGGATGATGGATATTGGGACTTGCCCGCGAAAATGAAAGCGGCTTTTAAGCTCGCTTTGGAGAAGTTTGATTTTGAGTGGCTGGTGAAATGCGACGATGATACTTTTATGCACCTTGACAGGTTGGTGCAGTACGTTAACACTTTGCCAAGCCGGAGCCGCGATATATACGGTGCGCCAATTATTGGACGAGATGATTGTGTATGCGGTGGCGGTGGATATGTATTGCACAGGGATATGGTGGCAGCTGTGGTGAATGACGGCACCTTCCCAGATTGTGGCAGGGAGGACGTGGAGGTGTGCAAGGCGGTGCTGCGGGCGGGGGGGAAGGTGGTGCTAGAGCCGCGCTTTAACGCGCGGGCTATGCCTGCGCCGACGTGGGAAAATCATCTTATTTCGTGCCACCATTTGACGCCATCGAATATGGTGCTAATTCACAGAAAAATTTTACAACAATGAAAAGAATGGAACTAAAACTATACCACGCAGATGCGTTTGAGGTGCTGCCGAAGTTAGAGCCGGGCAGCTTTGACGCAGTTATAGCAGACCCGCCATATAGCAGCGGGGGCAAGGGCATGGCTCGCAAGCAGGGCAAGACGAACGGGGAAAAGTATTTTTCAACCGTGGCCACGGATTTTGACGATGGCACCCGCGACCAATTAAGCCACCACCTGTGGACTTGTGATTGGCTCCGCATGTGCTACCGCTTGCTGAAGCCAGGCGGTTGGTGTATGGTGTTCACAGATTGGCGCCAGCTGCCCCTCACATGCAACGCCATGCAGTGCGCTGGCTACATGTGGCAGGGAGTGAACATCTGGCACAAGCCAAACGGCTTGCCGCAGCTGGGCAGATTCTTCCGGGCTGATGAGTTCATAGTAGTTGGCACAAAGGGCGAGCCGCCCGGCGGGCAAAAGCTCATTAGAACCGGCGCACGCACCTACGCCCAGATGTGGGAAGGCATGCTCAGCCCGAAGGAACGCTACCACGCAACGGCCAAGCCCCTAGGCCTGATGCGCCATCTGATGCAGGTAGTGCCCCCGGGTGGCAAAGTGCTTGACCCGTTCGCTGGTGGCGGTGCCACCCTGGTAGCAGCCCACCAGATGGGACTGGATGCCGTGGGCATAGAGAAGACGGAAGACAATTACAAGACGGCAGCGGCACGAATTGCAGAGCTGCTACCCAGCCCCCTGATATAACCCAGAGGGGTGCCCGCCGTACCACCGCCGCACCCCGGCTGTACCCCTGCCGGGAGGGGTGGTATTCCTCACTTATTCAACAAAAGCTCCGCACTTCCGGCGGCGCGATACATCTCAGCCAAGCGGGTGGAAAGCCCCAGCTCGCGATATTTCGTGCCGCAGGTATTGAAAAACTTCTTGAGCGGCAGCCCGCTGGCTTGCCACCATGCACGCAGTTCTTCTGCCGTGGGGGCTTGCTCGGCTATGTGGCGGTCACTAAACTCGCAGCCCTGCCCTTCCAACCATGTTTTTGCTTTGCGGCAGGTGCTGCACTTCGGGTATTCGATAAATTGGGTTGTCATGAATCTTATTTAGAACAATTCTAAATAAAAATCAAGAAAAATTTCGGGGCATCGGACATTTTTTTGCGAAGCGGAAGTTTAATGTCTTCTGTTCGGGTGCAAATCACGCAGATGGTCCTCGCGGTCTTGGCGGTTGCGGAGGGTGTATTTTTTGGCGCGGCGGGTGACACGTTCCAGATTCATCTGGCGTTTTTGAGCGCGTTTTTCCAGCTCAGCAATTTCAGAATCCAGGTTGAGGAAATGCTCATATCGCTCGGGCGAAAGAGAGCCGGATTCCAAGGCAGCGCGGATGGCACAACCGGCATCTTTGCGGTGCGAACAATCCGCAAAGCGGCAGGTGGAGGCCAGTTCTGTCAAATCCGCAAACTCTGCGCGCAGCGTAGCCGTATCCGTCCACATCTGGATTTCGCGCATGCCGGGGTTATCAATCAGCACCCCGCCTCCGGGCAGCACCACCAACTCGCGCGCCACGGTTGTGTGGCGTCCCTTGCCGGTGACCTCATTCACCCCACCGGTTTCCAGCCATTCATCTCCCAAGAGGGAATTGACGAATGTGCTTTTGCCCACGCCGGAGGAACCCACAATGGTAATGGTCTGCCCCTTAGGCACACGACGCAGGTACTTGGGATAGCCCTTTTTCCAGCGCGCCACAATGGGGTGCACCTCCACCCCGAGAGCGGACACCTCAGCACACGCGCGCTGCATCACCTCCTCGGGGGCTGTATCTGCTTTGTTGATGAGCACCACGGGGCGAGCCCCGCTCTTGCGGATGAGGGTGAGATAGCGCTCTATGCGGCGCAGGTTGTAATCGCTCTCCGCATCGGTGATAAGTACCACCATATCGATGTTGGCACCGATGACCTGCTCTGCGCAGCTGCGCCCGGGAGCCTTGCGGGAAAAGCGGTTGCGGCGCGGTAGCATCGCGCGGATAACGGGGAGGTCTTGCCCCTGCCCCGGGTCCACTGCCACCCAATCACCCACAGTGGGCAAATCTGCATCGCAGGTGGCATCATGCCATACTTTGCCGGAAAGCACCACCTCATGATCTCCCTTGCCCTTGGCTATCACGCAAAAGTTGATTTTCGTTTCGCGGATGATGCGCGCCGGATACCACCCGGGCTGCTGCAGCTTGGCAAAGGCGGCGGCTAGGTCGGCATCCCAACCCAGCATTTCCATGGTCACAGTCATGAGGGGATGATGGTAGCATGTTCAATGATACGCAGGGCGATGTGCTCTTTCGTATCCTTTTCGATGGGGACAAGGTGATTCGGGAAGACGAGTGTGACCTCATTTTCGCGAGAATCAAAGCCGATATCAGAGCGAGATACATCATTCGCCACAATGAAATCGCATTTCTTACGCTGCAACTTATCCTGCGCGTAGGAGATGACGTCGTGCGTCTCTGCGGCAAAGCCTACCAACTTGCCTTCAAACCCAAACACACTACGCATGCTGCCCAAAATATCGGGTGTTTTTTCCAGTTCCAGCACCATGCGCTCCGCCCCCTTCTTCATCTTCTGCGTGCCGCACACCACAGGGCGGTAATCTGCCACCGCCGCACAGAGAATGGCTACATCCACCCCGCGCAGCAAATCCCGCACAGCTTCATACATCTGCTGGGCTGTCTCCACCTGCACAAAATCCACCCCGGCCGGTACATCCAATTGCGTAGGCCCGGAAATAAGCACCACCTCGTGCCCCTCGTGGCGGGCGGCCCCGGCCAAGGCATAGCCCATGCGGCCGGATGATCGATTGGTCAGATAGCGTACAGGGTCTATCGGCTCCCGCGTGGGTCCTGCGGTGATGAGAAACTTCATGCCCTGCAATATAGCAGATAACGCCCCAAATTGCAAATTTCAATTTTAAGGCTATAACATCCCGGCTTGCTTTTATGCGCATCACTTCTCCTCGGGCGGGGGGTGCAGGAGATGCGGCGGGTCGTTATTTGTTGCGCAAATCAATAGTGGCTGATAAGGTCGGGCATATGCTTTTTGAAAACAATGATAGAGATGGCATCGCTCTTTGGGGCGATGAGGGTGCTGATGCGGCAGTGGTAGCACAGGATGCTCAGAATCCGGTGACGCTGGCCGGCGGCGTGTTAATCAATGAGATGCCTTCGGAGGAGGGCGTGTTCCCGCTGGAGCCGTTTACTTTTACGGTCGGCGGGATGGGGGCTGAGGTCACGGTGCATATCACGGCGGATGATGAGGGGGAGCTCTCGATTCTGGATGCTTCCGGCCGCGAGATG